>Ga0209698_10000199_pt1 | contig 64758 bp, 49 predicted proteins | sample LitLauG_LLR_2012_FD_187203 | JGI IMG/M metagenome (GOLD analysis project Ga0209698, IMG submission 187203) | Freshwater sediment microbial communities from Pennsylvania, USA - Little Laurel Run_MetaG_LLR_2012 (SPAdes) (version 2) | ecosystem: Environmental > Aquatic > Freshwater > Creek >... | reverse complement strand
CCCCGAATCCCCCTGCGTATGTCCCCCATCCCGTGACGGCGGTGCCTCCGGCGGTGTCGATCTCGACCTTTCCCGCCGTCACCTTCCCTCCGACGAACGGCACGATATCGAGAGGGATGTTGTGCGTGATGTCAAAGAGTAAGTTCGAAGAGTCCGATTTCGGAAACGTAAACCTGTATATCGCCGAATGGCGTGAGGGGGTGCACTCCGCGGTGATCCCATACCGGGTGAGCCGGACGCGGTATTCATACGCCCGTGCGCTCTCATCCCCCTTCGGCGAATCATGGTCCCCCTCCCCCGTGGAGAGTCCGGTCTGGGGAGAGACGAACACCTGGCCGTATTTCCCCCAGCCGGTCCCGCTCACGTGGAGCTGACCGAACCCCCGTATCGGCTCGTGCGGCGAGTACCCGTCGTGCGAACCGGAGGGGGTCTGCGGGCTTGGATTGATGGATCCGAACGGGAGCTGAGGCCCTATGACGCAGTTGCTCTCCTCGTTGAGCACCCCGATGAACGGGTCGACGAAATCCGCCGGATCTCCTCCGTGAGGTGCGGGGAGCCCTCCCCCGAACGGAATGCAGAGCAAGAGCGTGATGATCATGTGAGGTTTCATCAAGGGATCACCTGGATAAGTGCGGCTGTTGTTTCCCGGGATATCGACTGCAGAGGCGTATGCTCTCCCATGGCGGGTTCATAGTGAGAATACAGACGTATGCGAAAAGCGTACCGATTTCTTCTCCCCGGTCCGCCCGACATGAACATCATCTTTTCCATCTGATTATCCTAATCGCACAAAGGACGACGAGCTTCCGGCTTTCGATGGTGCACGGATCCGGTCGGTGCTGTTATCAATTTGATAAAACACAATCACAAAGAGAATGGCGGGCGGGTCCCGCCTCCCGCAATTCGTTGAAATTTGTCGGATTTTAACTCCTCAACCGGGACCCATTCTGGCATTATCTGTGCCCTTTAATTCGAGTCCCATCTACTCCCGTGTTTTCTCTTCCACATTCCCTATCGCATACAGAGGTCCGCCGTGAACAGCCATTCAAAATACCCACTGATTATCGCCGCACTTTGTACGGTGCTCATCTCATCCGGATTTGCGCTCCTGGCCCAGGATCGCCTTGCCGCAAAATCGGGGGCCCCCCGCCGCGCGAATTTCCATGCGTGGTGGGATGACCGGCACCCGGGGAATCCTCTCAACAGCTCGCTGTCGAAAAAACTCCCTCTCATCTCGGTCAGGGGAAACAGGTTTGTCGATCCGGACGGGAAGCCCGTTCTCTTCCGAGGCCTCTCGATTTCGGATCCGGACAAGATCGAGGCTCAGGGGCACTGGGGGAGAGCGCATTTTGTCCATGTGCAGGAAACGGGAGCGCGCCTCGTGCGCATACCGGTTCACCCGGTAGCGTGGCGTGGGCGGACGCCGGAACATTATCTGACGCTCCTCGATTCCGCTGTGGCGTGGTGCACCGACCTCGGCATGTATGTCATCATCGACTGGCATTCCATCGGCAACCTGAGGAACGGTCTCTTTCAGGATCCGATGTATAATACGTCGATGGAGGAGACATTTGCGTTCTGGCGCACCATCGCACGGCATTTCAGGGGGCATAACACCGTCGCATTCTACGAGCTCTTCAATGAGCCCACCCTCTACCGCAACGAGCTCGGCCGCATGTCATGGGATCAGTGGAAGCAGATCAACGAGGACCTGATCAGCGTCATACGCGCCTTTGACCGGGAAAAGATACCTCTGGTGGCTGGCTTCGACTGGGCGTATGATCTCACCCCGCTCAGGATCAACCCTGTGGAGGCGGAGGGGATCGGGTACGTGACCCATCCGTATCCGCATAAGAGGACACAGCCGTGGGAGCCGAAATGGGAGGAGGACTTCGGATTTGCCGCGGACACGTTTCCGATTATCGCCACGGAGATCGGATTCACGATGGGGAGGGGAGGCACGGCCGAAAACGGGGAGTACGGCAAGACGATTGTGGGCTATCTCGAGGGGAGGGGAATCAGCTGGGTTGCCTGGGTGTTCGACCCGGAATGGGGTCCCCCCATGATCACCTCCTGGGACACGTACGGGTTGACGGAAAGCGGCGAGTTCTTCAAGTCCGCAATGCACGCTGAGCCTGCAAAGCCCGCGGAGCCTGCGAAGCCTCACGCCGGGGAGTGATCCATGGACCAGCCACTCCCGCTTTCTGTACTGGCAAAAATGATTGATCACTCGCTCCTCCATCCGACGATGACGGATGAAGCGATCATTGAGGGATGTACGCTGGCAAAGCGGTACGGCGTCGCGACGGCGTGTGTGAAGCCGTATGCGATCCCGATTGCACGGGGCGTGCTCGCAGGGTCCGGGGTGGGAGTCTGCGCGGTCATCGCGTTTCCGCACGGGAACAGCACTACGGCGATCAAGACGAGGGAGGCCGAAGAGGCCGTCCGGAGCGGGGCCGTCGAGATCGACATGGTCGTGAACATCGGTAAGGTCCTCGGGGGGGACTGGAAATACGTTGCCGCCGAGATCGGCGCGGTGAATACGGCCGTGACGTCCGGTCATGCCCTCCTGAAGGTGATATTCGAAAACGACTACCTTGAAGACGCGCACATCGTCAGGCTCTGCGGCGTGTGCGGAGAGAACAGCGTGGCGTTTGTCAAGACCTCCACGGGGTACGGGTTTGTGAAGCAGGCGAACGGGACGTACGCGTACCAGGGTGCGATCGACCGGCATCTCCGGCTCATGCGGGAGCACTCTCCCGCCTCCGTCGGTGTGAAGGCGGCCGGCGGGGTTCGGACGCTTGATGATCTGCTTCGGGTCCGGCAGCTCGGCGTAACCAGGATCGGCGCGACCGCGACGGAAACTATACTCGAGGAGGCACGAACCCGTGGCTATCGGTCCTGATCGGCGATATACCTCGCGCGCAGCCGCACGCCGGGCGTCCCTGTGCATCGCTGTCTCGTTCCTTATTTCCCTCCTTCAGGCCGCCTCGGCCGCTCCGCCCCCGGATTCCGCGAACGTGCTGCACCTGAATCAGTCCGGATATTTTGAGCGCCCCGGGCTCAATGTGATGGTCTTCGATGACTTCTATCCGGAGGGTCATCAGGGAGGAGTCACTATTGTCCAGTGCGGCCGGCGGGTCGCCGGGAACGGTGATGTGCGTCTGGAACCGGCACCGGGCCAGTGGTCCCCCGTCCCCCGCGTCGGGGCGCGCACGGTGGACAGGGAAAATGGATCGATTGCTGTCACGCTCTGGTATCCCGACTCGAGCCAGAACAGAAAGGGCTTCAACCCGATCGAGTATCCCGATCTTGCGTTCCGGTATTCGATAACGGCGCACCCCGAAGGGGACGGTATAAGGATCGTCGTGGATCTGGACCGGGCGCTGCCGGCGGAATGGGCGGGCAGGGTGGGATTCAATCTCGAGCTCTTCCCCGGTCAGTTCTTCGGTGAACACTTTCTCATGGACGGCAAGGCGGGTCTCTTCCCGCGTCAGGCGGACGGGCCGATGCAGACTGATCCCGGCGGGGACCCTGGAATCAAACCCCTTGCAGGGGGAAGGACGCTTATCGCAGCGCCGGGGAACAGGGAGAAAGAAATAACGATAACGACGCGAAAGGGTGACCTCCAGCTCGTCGATGGAAGGGGGCTCTACAATAACGGCTGGTTCGTCGTCCGGTCGACGATCGCGGCGGGAGCCGTCAGGAACGCCGTGGAATGGGTCATATCGGCGCCGGTGAGACCCGGCTGGAAGTCGGCTCCCGTCGTGCAGGTCTCCGAGGTGGGATATCACCCGAAACAGCCGAAGATTGCCGTCATCGAGCTCGACCGCTCCGAAGGGGTGTTCCAGCCCGTCGAGCTGGTCAGGATCGGCGCGGATTCCGCAACGGTGGTGAAGAAGGTCTCCGCTCCGGAGCCGTGGGGGACGTTCCTCCGGTACAGGTATCTCCGGTTTGATTTCAGCGACGTGACGCAGGAAGGAATCTACAGGGTGCGGTACGGGAACGTCGAATCGGACGAATTCGAGATCGGCGCCGGCGTGTTCGCGCGGCATGTCTGGCAGCCGACGCTGGAGTATTTCCTTCCCGTGCAGATGTGCCACATGAGGATCAACGACAGGTACAAGGTGTGGCACGGCCTCTGTCACATGGATGATGCCCTGATGGCCCCCCTGAACCACAATCACTTCGACGGATACATTCAGCGCGGCTCGACGCTGACGTCATTCGCTCCGGGTGAGCATATTCCCGGCGTGAACATCGGCGGCTGGCACGACGCCGGAGATTATGACATCCGCGTGGAATCCCAGGCGGCGACGGTATACCGTCTGGCCCTCGCGTACGAGTTCTTCCGGAACGACTACGACGCGACCTCCGTCGACCAGGAGACGAGGGTGGTGGAGATGCACCGGCCGGACGGCAGGCCGGACATCCTCGAGCAGGTCGAACACGGCCTTCTCAGCATCGTGGGGGCCTATGAATCGCTCGGCATACTCTACAGGGGGATGATCTGCCCCACGCTCCGCCAGTACGTGCACCTCGGCGACGCTTCGACGATGTCGGACAATCTCATCTACAGCGCCACCGGTACCGATCCGGTGTTCCACCGGCCGCTCCCCCCCGATGACCGGTGGCTGTTCACGGAGGTCAACCCGTCGAGGGAATTGTACGTCTCGCAGACGCTTGCAGCGGCGGCGAGGGTGATCGCCGGGTTCAATCCCCGGCTCTCGGCGCGGACGCTGAACGTGGCCAGGGAGCTGTACCGTAAGAACGAGTCTCGCCCCGCGGCCGAACGTCTGGGCGCTGCGGGGGAGCTGTATCTTTCGACTTCGGGGAAGGAATACGCCGCGGTGCTCCTCGGAAACGCCGGTCTGATCGGGGAGAGAGTCGGCCGCTACGCGGAGTTCATCGGACGCGTGAATGCAAAACTCGCCGATTCGGCGTTCACCGCGATCATCGAACGGGGAGTCTCCGCGCACGCCGCGAGAGTCCGTGCGCTCGCGAAGGAGAACCCGTACGGCGTGCCGTACGAGCCGCGCATCTGGGGCGCCGGCTGGGACATCCAGTCATTCGGCGTGGAACAGTTGTTCCTCTATCTCGGCTTCCCCCGCCTCATGACCCCCGAGTATGCGTTCAGCGCCCTGAATTTCGTCCTCGGGTGCCATCCCGGTGAGAACACTGCATCGTTTGCCTCCGGCGTCGGCGGCCGTTCACTCACGGTGGCGTACGGTGCGAACAGGGACGAGTGGTCGTATATCCCCGGAGGGGTCGGGAGCGGAACGGCCCTGATACGGCCTGATTTGCCGGAACTCAAGACATGGCCGTATTTCTGGCAGCAGACGGAATACGTTATGGGGGGCGGAGCGACGGAATTCATGCTCCTGGCGATGGCGGCCGACACTCTGCTGAACAAATAACGGAATTTGAGAAAAGGCCTGACGGCGATGACACGATCGATGTTGAGTGCGTTCCTCCTCCTCTCCCTGATTGTACAGTGTTGCGCCATGAGCGGAGGTAAAATGCAGGGCGCTCCTCCCCCCGCGGCCGGAGGGAATTCGATCGCCGTCGAGATCAAACACACGCTCGACGTCGAGCTGGACCGCTGGTACCCTCTCTGCGTCGACACGGTGGACGGTGGGTATTACAGCGACGTCAATTATAAATGGGAGCTTGACGGGCGCCAGGACAAGATGATCGTCACGCAGGCACGCCATGTCTGGTCGATTGCCAACGCCGCGCTCTTCAGCCCTGAATACCGGCGGCTCCTCCCGTACGCCGCGCACGGCTACAGGTTTCTCAGGGATAAAATGTGGGACGCCGGTTCCGGCGGGTTCTACGATCTCGTGGACCGGCGCGGTGAGCCGGTGACGGGGCGCGACCGGATACCGAAGACCGCCTATGGAAATGCGTTCGCGATATACGGTCTGGCGACCTACTACCTCGCGTCGGGCGACACCGGCGCGCTTGACCTGGCACTGAAAACGTACCGCTGGCTCGAGAAGAACAGCTACGATTCGGTGTACGGCGGCTATTTCCAGTTCCTCTCGAAGGAGGGGATCCCGTCCCGCGAGGGGTTCAATCACACCCCGCCCAAGGACCAGAACTCCATGATCCATCTGATGGAGGCATACACGGCGCTCTATGAGGCCTGGCCGGATTCGGTGTTGAAGGAACGCCTGGGCTCGATGCTCCGTCTGGTCCGGGACGTCATCACGAATCAGTCGGGGTACATGAATCTGTTTTTCAAGCGGGACTGGACACCGGTCACGTACAAGACGTCCGACGCGCCCGCGGGAGCACCGCGGTTCGAAATCGATCATATCTCATTCGGACACGACGTCGAAACCGCGTATCTCCTTCTAGACGCGGCGCAGGTGCTGGGGATCAGGGACGACTCGGCGACGTTCAGGGTCGCAAAGAAGAAAGTGGATTTCGCCCTCCGGCACGGATGGGATGCCGGCGTGGGAGGGTTCTTCGACGGCGGGGACCCCCGTATCACGGACGCGCATGTGACGATCGGACGGAAGACGAAGGAATGGTGGGGCCAGGTCGAAGCGCTCAACTCCTTCCTCTATATGTCGATGCTCTACCCGTCCGATACGCTCGACTATTATGGTAAATTCACGACCCAGTGGGACTACTGCAGGAAGTACCTTATCGATAGTGAACACGGTGGGTGGTTCTGGGGGGGGCTCGACAGGGCGCCGCGCAACGCGATGGCCCCGAAGGGAACGATCTGGAAAGCGGATTATCATACCTCGCGTGCGATGATCAACTGCGTCCGGCGGCTCCGGGATCTCTTTCCCCCTGGTGCGCAGTTCGCCCCTGTAAACAGGAATGCCACGCCGGCGGCGAAAGAACTCCTGGCGTATCTCTACTCGATCTCGGGAAAGAACATCATCGCGGGGCAGCATAACCCCGTCGGGAGGAGAGACATGTTTCCCGACCGTGTAAGGGAACTCACGGGAAAGCTGCCGGCGGTCTGGGGGAGCGATTTCATCGCGTATTACAGGCAGGGGAACGCGGAACTGCTTGTCCAGGATGCCTGGGAGAAATTCAAGGAAGGGTGCATCATCACGCTGATGTGGCACGCCGGGAGGCCGATGGACGATCCCCCCTTTGGCTGGAAGGAGAGCGTTCAGGCGAAGCTCACCGATGCCGAGTGGCGGGAACTCACGACGCCGGGGACGGCGCTGAATGCCCGGTGGATGCGTCAGGTGGATACCGTGGCGTCCTACCTGGGCTTGCTGAAGGCTCTGGGTGTGCCGGTGCTCTGGCGTCCCTATCACGAATCCAACGGCGTCTGGTTCTGGTGGGGGAACAGGATGGGGGCGGACGGTTCCGCGAAACTCTACAGGATGATGTACGACCGGTTCGTCAACGTCCATCACCTTGACAACCTGATCTGGGTCTGGGACGCCAACGCGCCGCGCCGCCTTTTCAACGACCAGGCGTACGCGTATGACGAGTACTTCCCGGGGCTCGATGAGGTCGACGTCCTCGCGGCGGATGTGTACCACTACGATTTCAGGCAGACCAATCACGACGAGCTGGTTGATCTCGGCGGGGGAAAACTGATCGCGCTCGGCGAGGTGGGCGAAGTGCCTGCGCCGGAGATTCTGAAGACGCAGCCGCTCTGGACATGGTTCATGATCTGGGCGAACTTCGTCACGACGCACAACAGCCCGGAGCAGGTCAAACGTCTTTATGACAATCCCGGGACGCTCTCATTCGGTGACGTGACGCGCGCCCGCAGGTGAGCCGTTGCGCTTGTGGCGCCTGTGGCGCCGGAGGCGCCCCCGGGAGGCGCCACCTGTGGCGCCGCTTGTGGCGCCACCACCGCCTGCAGCTTGATTCTCGGGACGTAGTTGCGTTCCTTTGTTGAACGAAAAGTCACATCGTCCGCGCTTTTTTTCCCTCGAGGATCGTTCCTTCTATGCGCACGATACGGCAACTGAAGTGGACAAACGGGGTCGCCATTCTCGTGGCGCTGGGATTGCTGTATCTTCTCCTGTATTCGCTTCTCGTGCGCCAGCCCCCGGCGGGGTTGACCGAAATCTACTTCGCGGACCGTATCACCGACGCCCACCGGATACTCATCGACAGGTACAACGCTCTGAATGCCGGGAGAATCAGGGTCATCCCGGTCGACTTCCCGAACCTCGACTTCAGCACGAACGAGCGGAAGGAGATCCTGGCCCGCTCCCTCCGCGGCGCGGAGGACGGCCTTGACCTCATCGCGGTGGACATCGTCTGGGTGAAGCGCTTTGCGAGGTGGTGCGAGCCCCTGGGGAAATATTTTACCCGCGCGGAGCTCGAACGGATCGTTCCGGACGCGCTCTACTCCTGTCAGGGGGACAGCGAGCTCGTTGCACTCCCGCTCGACATGGTACAGTCGACGATGTACTACCGGGAGGACATTCTCAAATCCCTCCCCGGGGGGGAGGAGGCGATCCGGAAAATTCAGAACAACATTACGTGGCCCGATTTTCTGAACCTGCGGCGCACGCTGGGATACGGGGGACCGTTCTATGTGTTCCCCGCCGCCGATTACGAGGGATTTATCTGCAACTATATAGAGAATCTCCTCAGCCTGAAGCCCGACTACTTCTCGACCGTGGGCTTCAATTTCGACACGCCGGAAGGAAAAGAAGCACTCCGGCAGATGGTGGATCTCCTCAATGCGGACGGCGCCTCGCCCCCCGTGGTGACGTCGTTCACCGAGGCGCCGAGCTACGAGTACTTCATAAAGAACAACGGGCTCTTTCTCAGGGGTTGGACGACGTACGACATGGATTTCAACGACCAGCCCGTCGACAGGAAGAAACAGGCGCACTTGAGGAAGGCCCCGCTCCCCTATTTTCCGGGGGGGAGACCCGCCCTGCTGTTCGGCGGGTGGAACCTCATGATGCCGCAATTCAGCAGGAAAAAAGAAGCGGTCGTGGATTTTGTCAGGTTCCTCCTGCGGGATGATTCCCAGGAGGTCTTCTACAGGGTGTCGAGATACTACCCGGTCGTGAAGGCGTTTTACACGGACTCTGCGAGCGTCGCGAAATATCCTGAGATCGCGGGCATCCGCGCCCTGATAAAGACGGGGGTCCACCGTCCTGCGGTGAAGGACTACACGAATTATTCGAAAATCATGTCGCATTACTTCTCTCTGGCGATACGGAAGAAGATCACGGTGGACGAAGCGGTGGAAGGGGCGACCCGGGACATCAACGCCGACCAGTCGCTCGCCCTGGCGAGGTGAGACGATGGACTCGTACCGGGACCTGATTCCGCTCCGCCTGAGGAGAAAGCTGTCGAAGTACCGCTTCGAGATCAGGCACATCATCGTTCTCTTCGCGGTTCTGATTTCCTTCCAGATTATCCTTGCGCTGCTCCAGAAATCGCTTCTGGGGGGGTTTCTCCAGGGTACGCAGAACTGGTTCCAGAAATACTACGCCGAGCGCATCGCGATCGTCACGTCCGCCAGCCTTGAGCTCCTCTATCAGAATCAGTCTCCCATCCAGGCGGAGTCTGACAGCACGGACAACGCGATGGTGTATTCCCTGAACGTGTTCTTCAAGCAGCAGCTCATCCAGCGGAACATCGAGGACATCCGGCTGATCCTTCTGAAGGACCAGCGGATCTATGTCATAAGCAACGGCCAGGCGATGTACGCGTACTTCAGGGGGAACCTCCGGCCGTACGCCGAGGACACCGCTTCCGGCGCGTTGCAGGCCGTCGCGTACTTCCTCTCCGTGCAGAACGATCTCAAGGAGCATGAAGAGATCATAAGCTCGCTGGCGAGCCAGAAGACGTTCGACGTGGTTGTGCCGTTTGTGCCGGAGGGGGAGTACATCGGCGCCCTCTACATGCGGATCACGCCGGATTTTTCGTTCCTGACGAACGAAGTCCGCGCGAACGCGGACCAGCTTTCCATTGTCTTTTCGGCGCTCATCCTGGTGGGACTGATAGCGATATTCGCCGTCTCCTCGCTTGCGGTGAGGGAACGGGACGAGATGCAGCGGAAGCTCTTCGCCGAACACCAGGAGTATCTGGAGAACCAGATCCGTCTGGAGAAGGAGTCCCTGTTCACGCGGAGGATTTATCACACGCACCACAAGGCGGAAAAGATCATCGGGTTCATCAAGGAAGACGCCCGGAGAATGACCGCCCACAACCTGGACGAGCTCAAGGCGCGTGTCCTGACCTACTCGAACTTCATCTCGCGGATCATTTACGATATGAAGTGGTACGACCAGGATATCAACACGATCGTCAACCCCATCTTCAACGCCGATATCAATTCGGTGATCGAATTCATCGTCAAGCACGTCTTCCTGAGGATCTCGTCGAAAAACGAGATGTTCCAGTTCCGGCTCGAGCTCGAGGAGTCGCTGCCGCCGGTGCATGTGAATGAATTCATCGTCTGGGAGATCCTCGAGCCGCTGATCCAGAACAGCATCGACCACGGCGGCAGGCAGTCGGTCACCATTACGATACGGACCGGCTATTCCCGCGAAGAGGGGATGACCCGCGTGACGATCGCGGATGACGGCGTGGGGATCGACCCGGCGCTCCTCGAGGCCGGGCCGAGAGGGATCAAGCGGATATTCCTGGAGCAGGAAACGACGAAGGGTGGGGAGGGGATGCACTCGGGATACGGCTGCTACATTGCGTACCAGCTGGCGGTCGGCAAGTGCGGTTGGGCCCTCGACGCGGAAAACAGTCCGGAGGGGGGCTGCCGATTCATGATTGCGATACGGAACGATTGACGACGGCCCGGCGGCACGCCGGGCCGGGGCTTTTCACGGTTGTCGTCTCATCTGCCGGGCCATGTTATGACCACAACGAATCCCATTTCCATTCTCCTCGTTGAAGACGAGGAATTCGACGTCGCACGGGTGAGGAATACCCTGCGCTTCTTCTCGGAGCGCGTGCGGATCACCGACGTCGTCTCGAACGGGCGCGCGGCCGTCGAGTTCCTGCAAAAGAAGGCCGACGCCTACGACGTGGTGATCCTCGACTACCAGATCTCGGGCGGGTTCAAGGGGGAAGAGCTGATACGGAAGATCAAGGAGATCGACCCGTGCATCCAGATCATCGTCGTGACGAAGATGACGATCAATATCACCGACTACGAGTTCGCGAACAACCTCCTGAAGGCGGGGGCGTTCTGGTACTGCACGAAATACCCGGGGCACATCGAGGAGTACATCTACCAGCCGACCGACTTTCTCCTCAGCATATTCAACGCCTACGAGAAGAAAAAACTCGAAAAGCGGTCGATGAAGGCGGACCGGACGCTGATGGAGGGGGTGAACAGCATGCTGGACTTCCGCCGGCTCATCGGCGAATCCAAGCCCATGATACAGCTCAAGGAATCGATCGAGAAATACGCGAAGAGCGAGGTCAACATCCTCATCAGCGGCGCGTCCGGCACCGGGAAGGAGCTCGTTGCCTGGAACATCCACCTCAAGAGCCGGCGCCGGTTCGAGAAGTTCGTGCCGATCAACTGCGGGAGCATCCCGCACGAGCTCATTGAAAGCGAGCTGTTCGGGTACGAGAAAGGATCGTTCACGGGTGCGAACGCGGCGAAACAGGGGCTCTTCGAGATCGCGAACCACGGGACGGTGTTCCTCGACGAGGTCTCGGAGCTCTCCCCCTCCGCGCAGGTCAAGCTTCTGCGGGTCATACAGGATGGTGAGATCGAGAAGATCGGGAGGACGAAGAGCATTTCGGTAAACGTACGGCTCATCGCCGCGACGAACAAGAATCTCGCCTCCGAAGTGAACGAGGGAAGGTTCAGGGAGGACCTGTACTTCAGGCTCAACATCGTCCCGCTGAATATCGTCCCGCTCTGGCAGCGGGGGGAGGATATCCTTCTCCTGTTCGATCACTTCCTGGAGTATTTCAGCAACGACATGGGAGTGTCGGTGCCGTCGGTCGACGAGAAAGCCAGGGAGATACTGGTGAACTACCGGTGGCCAGGGAACGTGCGGGAGCTGAGGAGCGTCGTGCAGCGCCTGGTGCTCAATTGTCCAGAGAGCATCACGGCGAAGGACGTCTCGAACCCCATGATCCTCCCGAATCCCGTTCTCGGGAAGGACGTCGCGGGGTTCGAGGAGATGGCCAACGGCCGCATCCTCCCCCTGCGGGAGGTGGAGCGCGTGTTCAGGACGCGCTACTTCAAATACGTCCGGAGCATCTCGAGCTCCGATTCGAACGCCGCGGAGAAGCTCGGCCTCGCGCCGTCCAATTTCTACAGGATGTGCAAGGAGCTCGGAATAAAGTGACCGTTCCCCAGGTTATCCCGCGGCGCGGTGCGCTGGCGGGATGAGCGCCTCTCAGCTCATCCCGCGAGCGTATTCTGCCGCGGGATGACCGCAGGAACACGCACAGCCGCGGCGTTCAACGCCTGCGGGATGAGCGTTTTCCCTACTTTGCGAGTATCATCTTCCGCGTCGCGGCGAAATCCGATCCCGCCTTCAGCGTGATGAAATACGCCCCGCTTGCGGCGGCGACCCCCCTGTCATCCCTTCCGTCCCACCGGGCCGTGTGCTCTCCCGCCGCCATCGTTCCGTTCACGATTGACCGGATATGCCGGCCCGTGACGTCGTAGACGTCGAGGGCGACGGTTCTGCTCCCCGGGAGGGCGAACGTGATCGTCGTTGAGGGGTTGAACGGGTTGGGATAATTCTGGCGGAGCGCAAACCCCGACGGCCCCTTCGGTCCCTGCGCCGTGCCTGTGACGAGCCCGCCCGTAAGTTGCACGAGCTCGATGCCGTTCCCGGTCCCCAGGTTCCGTGAATATTTCTTCTCCGCGGCGTTGTTCCAGTGCTCGTGCACCCCGAGGCTCGGCAGCCTGACGGAATCGCCGTTCGGATGGTAGAACGTCCCCGACGGGGGGTTGTCGGCCTGTGAGCCCTCGTGGAGGTAATTATCCACGGCGCCGTACGTCAGCGTATAATTGGGATTGACCGCCTGCTCGGTTCTCAGGAAATCGAGCCCCACGGATTCGATCGCGATGTTGTCCTGCGACATGAACAGGCTTGATGACCAGTGCCCGTTGAACGGTGCTGATTGCCACCGGCTCGTGAGCGCCACCGGGTTCCCCTCTCCTTCCACCGCATACAGCGCGTCGATCATGAACAGGAGCGTCTTCTGGCCGAGATCCTTGTGTCCCATCAGGTCGACGAGCGTGTTGTAGGTGCCCATGGGCCTCCCCTTGAACGTCCATTCGGCGCTCCCCGGGATCGTGATGTCGTGCACGGCGGTGTACGGGTGAAGCCCTGCATAGTGCGGCGCCCCCTGCTGCGGAGTGCCGGTGCTGTCGGACACGCTCAGTGTCCCGAAATGGTTTTTCGAGCAGAGTGTCAATCCCATGTAGCGGTGTGCTTTGAACTGGCCGAGGTTGATGAGGTACGAGGCCTGCGTCACGACCGTGGGAAGGTGTGCGGGATTCCCCCCGGTGAGTTCCATCGTCAGGTTCTGTGACCAGTGGACGATCGTCGTGTCCCGCACGTACTGCTCGCGGCCGTTGACCGCCTGCCAGCCGACGAAATGAACGCCGGGGAACGCCGCTTTGCATTTTGTGTACACGGGATCGGGGACGTACCTGTCGGTATCGTAGATCGTGATATCGCTGTCACGCACCCCGGCGATTGTCACGAGCTGCCGGAGAAGCGAAAGGGCAAGCTGCGGGGCCACGAAAACCCAGTTCCCCGCGTTGCCAGGAAAGCTGGTTTGAACGAGGTTGATCTTGATCGCGATCTTCTCGCCGCGCGTGTATCCGACGTTCCCCTTGCCGTGACGGACGTTGAAATACCGGAACAGCGTGTCCCACGCGGCGCTCTCCGCGTATTTTCCCGAGATCGAGCGGAGCGACTTCGTCAGCATCGAATCCACGACGTTTTGGTGTGTCGCGTTGTCGTTCCACCAGTTGCCGGTTATGCCGTTCCATGTCGTGGCGGTGGAATCCCACGCCCACACGACGCGCCCCGGGAATATCCCCCGCGCGACACCCATGGGAGTATTCGGCGCGTCCCCCGGGACAAAAAGCGAATCGGTGGCGAGTATCGCGGCGTTCGACGCTGAATCCGTTCTGAGGAGCGTGAACGCCCCGACGACGAAGCCGCAGAGGACAAGGACGAGCGCGGGGATTGCCCGGCGGTTCCTGAAGAGCGCGGCCCCTTTTTTCACCGAAAACAGGGCGAGCGCCATGCCGCCGGTGTAGGCGAGGAAGCTCCCGGCGAGCGGTGCGGCGACCTTCATGCAGGGATACTCCACCCGGCTTGGTTTCGGGACTACCCTGACAAGCATCCAGATGAGTGACGCGAGTCCCGTGAGGAAAAACAGGAGCCGCGCAAGTTTCTTCTTCATGGCAATGTCCTTCGGTCGGAAACGCGTTCATGAAACAAAAAAACCCCTTTCACCGGAACGATGAAAGGGGTTTGAGAAAGAGCCTGTGACAATATGTAAAACTACAAGACCAAAACCTAATCGAATGCCTGCCCCGCCTGGCACGCCTGGCACGCCTGGCACGCCGAAGGCGTGCCCGAAGGCGTGCCCGACTGCGTGCCCGAAGAGGTCGGCCTGCTATACCGAAGGCGCGAGCGGAGCCGTGGTCTGCGCTACACCGCTGCGACCTGGAGCGGCCGGGCCACACTCTGCTCCGGGACCGATTTTTCCTCTTCGTCCTTCAGGTACGCATAGGAGTCGTGCTCCGTCCCGCCGGCAGGGAGCCATTGCCACATGTCGCCCAGCTCCCTCTGGATTTTGTCGATGTAGAAACGGGGGACCGTCGTCGTCCTCTGTTCGAAAAAATCCCTGAAACCCATGTCCGTGTCGAGTTTCCGCCGGATCTCCTTGAAGTACCGGATCCGTCCGTACCCTTCGGACGACACGGCCCGGAGCGTGTTGAGCCAGCGGGGGGTGAACCCGGTTGTCGCCGCGGCCCGCCGCGCGATGGCGCGTGGTGAACACGTATACTCCGTCAGGCTGATGACCCTGTCGTAAAATTCGGGCCATGTGTAGTTCTTCGGCTTCAGGTTCATCGCGCCGTTATTGTTCAGAAAATGGAACGGGAAGGGGATCACGCGGCCGGCGCGCTGGTACTCGAGATTGAGCGGCGCAGCCTGTCCGAACGCGGTCAGGAGCGAATACCCGGGAAACGCCCCGGGCGCCATGTCGACGAACTTCTTCGTAAGCTCGAATGGCTCTTCCCCCTCGTCGGTATCGAGGCCGAGCACGAAATTTGTCTGGACGAGCGGCACGTGCCGCAGCAGCGTGTTGACGTGCGCCGAGACTTCGCGGACCTTGTCCATTCCCGTGATTCTCATCGTCCGCGATTTCTCTCCGAGCGCGAACCAGGATTCGATCCCCGGGAGGAGCATCTTGAAGCTGTTCCGTTTCAGCCGGAGGAGATGCGGCTCCGTGAGGAGTGAAAGGCTGCTCTCGGCGACGAAGTCGATGCTTCCCGGGGGAACCGCTTCTTCGATCGCGTCCATCGTGTCGTTGAACTGGACGCCGAAATTCGGGTCATGCCATCCCACGAGGGGGCGGCGGAATTTTCCGCGGAGAAACGTCAGGTCGCTCTTCAGGAGGTCGAACGAAAGCTGCTGGTACGGTACGGTGGAATCGATGCAGAACGAACAGTGGTACGGGCACCCGAGGCTCCCGATGACGGGGACGATCTTGATGATGGGCGCCTTGCGGAGCGCGGAGTCGATGAACTTCCACCTCTCCTGCACCCCGGGGAGCGAGGGGGGCTGAGTCGCGGCGGACACGCGGACTCCAAGAGGCCGGTGCCGTGAGCAATCCTCGACGACCGCGTTCACCGTGTTGCGGTCGGTGAATCCGAATACGTAGTCGAAGTAGCGTTGCGAGTCCTGCGGGAAGCACCGGGCGTGCGGACCGCCGAGCGCAGTGACCGCCCCGCGCGACCGCAGATAGGCGCTCAGCGCGTATGCGAGGTGTGACGCTTCGGTGAATGATCCGATGAATGCGAGGTCGACGTCGCGGGGGAGGCAGGTAGCGAGATCTTCACGGCCGGTGTAGCAGACGTACGTGACGCTGTGTCCCTGTTCTTCGCACCACACGGAAATCGCCTGTGGCATGACGCTCGCGAAGCTGGCGTTCATCATCTTCGACCACATCGAACCGCCCGGCCGGGGGGCGACGAGATCAATGACGCCGATGCGGAGCCTCTTCATAGATGTTTCCTTTATGAATAACGCTTCGCACGGTTAGACCGCAAAGAACAGGTCGCCGGAGGGCAAAGCACTCCCTGGCGAGATCCATCTTGCCCTACTACATAGCGAATAATTTCGTACCATACAACATAATTCTCGGGTCATTTCACGTGATAAACGATGGCAGGCGGCAATCTTGAGCGGATGGTCAGGCTCGCGGAGGAATTCTTCGATATGAAGAACGATCCGGACCAGCTCGCAGTTGATGGCGACACGATGACGAAGCTCAGGGCGATCCACCCCGCCACGATGTCGGAAGAGAGTGACATAGACGGCCCCCTCGCGTGGGTCCTCGTCATTCCGACGACGATCGCGCTCATGGATCGGTTCACTTCCGGCGAAATCAACGAAAGGGAGCTTCTGGCCATGACGGAACCGGGCGGAAAGTATGACGCGCTCTACCTCTGTTCCGCCCTCGTTCTTCCCGAACAGAGGCGGAAAGGCCTCGCCGGCCGCGTTGCCATGCGGGCGGTCTCGTCGATCCGCGCCGACCATCCGATCAGCCATCTGTTCTACTGGGGGTTCAGCGGGGGCGGCGATCGTCTTGCCGCCTTGATTGCGCGGGAGTCCGGACTCCCGCTCTCCCGGAGGACGGTCTGATGAATCGTTCCATTGCCGCCGCCGCCCTCGCTCTTCTCCTCTCTCCGGCGGCTTCCCCGGTCCCCGCCGACGCCGGCACGCTTGATCTCTCGGGGATCTGGCGGTTCCGCACGGACCCGGCTGATGCGGGAATCCGGGCCCGGTGGTTCTGCGCACGGCTCGACGACAGCGTGATGCTTCCCGGCTCGATGGCGGAAAACGGACGCGGGGGTGAAGTCAGCGTCGACACGAAGTGGGTCGGAGGGATCGTCGACAGCTCCTGGTTTACTGACCTCAGGTTTGCCCGCTACCGGAAGCCGGGCGGCGTCAGGCTCCCCTTCTGGCTCACCCCCCGGTTCGTATACGCCGGCGCCGCGTGGTACCAGCGAGACGTGGACATCCCCCCCCGGTGGTCCGGCTCGCGGATCGTTCTTTCGCTCGAACGCGCCCACTGGGAGACCCGCGTCTGGATCGACAGCCTCTCCGCCGGCACGCGGAACAGTCTCGCGGCTCCGCATGAGTACGATGTCTCGGAGTCCATGTCGCCCGGCAGACACACGATCACCATCCGCGTGGATAACCGGATCGGTCCGATCGATATCGGACGGAACGCACACAGCATCACCGATCACACGCAGACCGACTGGAACGGGATCATCGGCCGGATCGAGCTCCGATCCGGCTCCCCGGTGTTCATCGAGGACCTCCGTGTGTTCCCCGACGCCGGCGCCCGGGTGTTCACGTTCGTCGCCCGCCTGCGGAATACGACGGGGCGTCCGCAAAGCGGCGAGCTCTCATTCTTTGCGGAGGTCCCGGGCTCCGGGATGGGATTCCGCAAAACGACGCGCAGGTCCATTCCGGCCGACACGCTCACGGTGATGAGCTGGTATCCCCTCGGGGAGAAGGCTCTCCTCTGGGACGAATTCCATCCGGACCTCTACGAAGTCACCGCAGAGTGGAGAGGCCTGGACTCGCTTCTGCAGGACAGACGTTCAGTGACGGCCGGGCTCAGGGATTTCCGCGCTGCGGGGACCGGTTTCACGATCAACGGCCGGCCGGTGTTCCTGCGGGGGACGCTCGACTGCGTCATGTTCCCGCTCACCGGCTACCCATCGATGCACGAGGACGCCTGGGATCATCTCTTTGACGCAGTCTGCGCGCACGGCCTGAATCATGTTCGTTTCCACTCCTGGTGTCCCCCGGCCGCCGCGTTCGCATCCGCGGACAGGCACGGCGTCTATCTCCAGGTTGAGTGCGGTCTGTGGTGCCGGGTGGGGGACGGGATGCCCGTGGACGCCTGGCTTGTCGATGAGAGCAATCGGATCGTGTCGGCGTTCGGCAATCACCCTTCGTTTTGCATGATGGCATGCGGCAACGAGCTCTCCGGCGGGAACGCAGCGGCATTCCTTGGGGGGGTCGTCGGATACTGGAAACACATGGACCGGAGACGCGTCTACACGTCGGGATCGGGCTGGCCCTCCGCTGCGGAGAGCGATTATCTGAGCAGCATGCAGCCCAGGATACAGCTCTGGGGGATGGGGCTCCGGAGCATCATAAACAGTGAACCTCCCTCGACACGGTTTGATTTTCGCGATACCGTAAGCCGCTACGACCGTCCGGTCGTGGCGCACGAGACGGGACAGTGGTGCGCGTACCCCGACTTCAGCGAGATACCCCGTTACACCGGTGTTCTTCGCCCCGGCAACTATGAGATCGTCAGGGATGACCTGCAGTCACAAGGGATGGGAAATCTCGACTCGCTCTTTGTTAAGTCGTCCGGGCGTCTTCAGGCTCTCTGTTATAAGGCGGACATCGAAGCGGCGCTGAGGACCCCCGGACTGGCGGGTTTCCAGCTCCTCGGGCTTCACGACTTCCCGGGGCAGGGGACGGCCCCCGTCGGCATACTCAACGACTTTTCCGGCGGGAAGGGCTACATAAGCCCGGAGGAGTTCAGGGAATTCTGTTCCCCCACGGTCCCGCTCGCGAGGATGGACCGGCTTGTCTACGAAAGCACGCAGACCTTCCGTGCGGACCTCGAGGTGGCCCATTTCGGCGGATCCCCTTTGCTGCACTGTGCTGCCGCGTGGAGCGTCACGGATACGGCTGGCGCCTGCATCGATTCGGGGAGGTGCCCCTTCCGCGATATCCCTGCGGGGAGCCGCACGGGGCTCTGTCATCTGGACCTGAGCCTGAAGAACTTCCGCGCGCCCGGCGCGTATCTCTTTACGGTCCGTGTTGGAAACGGGAAGAACAGCTGGAGGTTCTGGGTGTTTCCCTCGCGTCTCCCCCGGGGCCGCGGATCGCCGCTCCTGGTCACGCAGTCGCTTGACCCGGCCGCGGCTGCCGTCCTTGAACAGGGGGGGCGCGTGCTCCTGACGCTCAGGAAGGGATCGGTGCGCAAGGGACGGGGAGGAGAGATTCCACTCGGCTTCTCCACGATATTCTGGAACACGGCATGGACGCGTGGTCAGGCGCCTCACACCCTCGGCATACTGTGCGACCCGGCGCATCCCGCGCTTGCGTCGTTCCCCACTTCATTCCACACCGATTACCAGTGGTGGGACGCTCTCACGCACGCAGAGGCGATGAACATCGACAGTCTTCCCGGAATCGTCCCGATCATACGCGTGATTGACGACTGGAACCGCAACCGCCCCCTTGCTCTCGCATTTGAAGCCCGCGTCGGACGCGGATCGCTCATTGTCTGCAGCATCGACCTCCTGAACAACGGCCGGCACCGCCCGGAGGCGCGTCAGCTCCTGTACAGCCTCTCGGAGTACGCCCGGAGCAATGATTTTCACCCCGCGGCCGGCGTCGGTATTGAGGCCCTCCGTGGAATGATTGAAGAAGAGGCCCCCGGCCCGGCCCCGAACTTGCACAGGTGAACAATGCGCACGACACTCTTTCACTGCACTTCAATTATCTTCGCCGCGATGATCTCGCCCCCGCTGCACTCCCAGTCTCAGACGGGGTGGCTCGTGCGGCGGTACCGTCCGGGCGAAACACTCCTGTACGATATGACCGCCACAAATCAGGAGAAGAACAGCGTGACGCATTACGAGGCCCGTGCTTCGGGTACGGTGAGGACGGACTCGGGCGGCACGTTTTTCGAGGAGTACGCCTGGTCGAACCTGAGGATCAATGATCACCGCGTCGCTCTTCCCCCTTCGAGCCTGAAATTCCGCCAGCGGCTCTCCCTCTCACCGGCGTACAGGCTCGCGATTCCTGACCTGGGACGGATCCACCCGGCCCTGGTCGGCCCGGTCGTCGACTTTCTCACCTTCTACGCAGACGTCCAGATGGCGATGCGCGAGCCTGCTCTTGAGCAGCCGGGGGATCACGTCTACGTGAACGACGGCGGGATCAACTCATGGGCTGACGGCAGGCGGATCGTGACGGGTGAGGACGCGATTGATTTTGACATCACGCTCGCCGACGTCACCCTCCGGGATTCGGTCGTCACGCTCGTCGTCCGGCACGTTCCTCCGGCCCATCCGGTGATCGCCTCCGGTGCCCCCTGGATGCTTCCCCCGGTGGAGGACACGCCGAACAACTGGGTGCAGGTGTCAAGAGCGGACAGCGGAAGATATGTCGCCGCCGTCGGGAAAGAGACATTCGTCGCGACAATCCGCCTGAGTCTCGCGGACGGGAGAGTACGTACGGCGACACTGGACAACAGCGTGGATGTGCTGGAGCGCGACTGCAGGGATTCTACGCTGACACAGTGCGGGCCCCCCGTTCGTTATACGATAACGCGACGAATTCAGATTGAAGAAGGGAGATAGCTCCGGCGGATCGCGCACGGGCTTGCGCGCTCCGTGCACTCTGCGCAGCGCGCGTATTTCTCTGGCGGATTCAGTTCACCACCCAGACGCTGTCCCGGTCGGGATATACGCGGACGCGGACGGCGACGTATGACCCGCCGTACGTCTCGTTGCCGACGCCGAGAAGCTCAACATTGGCGTTAACCCCCGCCCCTGTGCCGGCGGAAGCGACCGTATACACCCCGTTGTCGTTGTGGGGAACGTTCGTCAACTTCCCCATTCCGGCGGCGTCCGCGGTCAGCCCGAAGAATGAATTTCCCCCTCCGCCGAGGTAACAGGGACGGCGGTAAAACTGGTGCGCGCGGGAGGCGAGGTTCGTCAGATCGTTTGTGAGGGCGTCCCGGTTGGCGTCGATCGCGCTGTCCGAGAACATCGTGATGCCCAGCGTGACAGCAATGCCGACCACGATGACGCTGAGGATGATAAGCATGAGCTGCTGTTGTCCCACAGGGTCGTCCCTCCCATTCGCTGTAATTGGTCACCATGGAAGGTTCAATGGGCGTGCCAACAAGGATTCAGGGCGAATGACAGAAACTGAGCCGTATGGGACGACAACGGGGGTACTTATGACCCCCCCTTGTAATTGCTTCAATTGCACAGGCGGGGAATAATGTCCCATCATCATCCCTGTCTCCCGCGTTAATGCGCTTGCCATGGAGCTGCAAGAGCGCTGTCGATCGCGTCGAGGAGCCCGTTCGACGTCGCGTCCCCCGAGAGTTCCCAGTACATGAGCCCTCCCAGCCCGTGCTTCAGTGCGTACTCCGTTTTCTTTGCCGCGGAGAGGGGGTCGTCATACGTGGCGAAAAGCCCCTGTGACGCCGAAAAGCTGAACGGTGCCTCCGACGTCGTATCCCGGAAATTTCTGAACCCGCCGGTCTTTCTGAAGTACTCGTTGAGATCCCTGTAGGGGATGAAACGCGCGAACTTTCCCGGCTGGAAGAGGCCGTCGTTCGTATCCCGGACCCCTCCCCAGACGCGGGCGTAAAACGCCGCCCCGATGACGATCTGTCCTGGTGCCACGCCGAGTGAGTCGAGAAGGCGGACGGCATTGTCCACGGATTCAGGCTGCCCCGGTCCGGAGTAGAGCGCCGTCTGGTGTCCTGTCACCGTGCTGTTGGCATTGACCAGGTCGTACGTCATCAGGTTCACCCTGTCCGCGTAGAGCATCGCCTGTTTCCAGTCGACGGAAGCGAGTATGCACTGCGTGAAACCGCCGGCGGCAAAACTCACCTCGTACCCCCGTCCAAGAGTCCCCCTCAGGATTTTCATGAGCTGCGTGAAATTTTCCCTGTCATCCGGCGAAAACCGGTGTCCGGGGTAGCCTTCGACGGAGGGGTATTCCCAGTCGATGTCGATCCCGTCCGTCCGGGTCTCCCTGAGCACCTTGAGCGCCGAGAGTGCAAACTCCTTTCGCCCCGTGTCCGTCGCGAAGACCTCCGAGCAGCTTGCGCATCCCCCCCAGCCCCCCAGCGACAGTATCACCTTGAGCGCGGGATTCAGTTTTTTCAGCGACACGAACGAAGCGATTGCAGAGCTGTCACGCGGGCTGTCGATGGCGAGCGCGTTCCCTCTCAGGTGGAGGAAGCTGTAGATGATATGCGTCAGTTTCCCGGCCGGGACGTGTTCGAGTGATCTTCCCCTGCCGAGCGAGTAGGCGATCACCGCGAAGCGCGCCGGTTCCCGGGCGGGGGGACTCACGGACGAGCAGGCGAAGAAAGAACTCAGGGACACCCAGGAAACGAGAAGGAGAGCGGGTACGGTGCGTTTCATGCGCGATGCAAAAGGGGGGAAATGGAAATCAAACCTATTTACCTGGCACTGCCGCCAATTTCAACGTTCGGCATGAATCGTCGACGGCCCGGATGATCAGGACGTCACGCCGCGGGTCCTGATGTCCGCGGCATTATCCTGAATCTCCTGGAGGGAAACCCCGGCTGCCGCGTACATCGCGAAGATATTGTCGAGCGGGGTCTCCGGGGGAACCGCATGGGATGCGGCAAGTATGTATCCTCCGCCGTCGGCCATGATGTCGATGAGACCCTTCGTTGCGCGGAAGACCTCGCCGGGCGTTCCTTCCGGGATGAGGTGCTGCGTGTCGATCCCTCCCATGAATGCAAGCTCCCGGCCGAATTCGCGTTTCAGTTCCGCCGCGTCCATGCCGGGGCAGTTGCACTGTATGGGATTGAGAACGTCAAGTCCCATCGCGATGAGGTCGGGGATGATCGGCCTGATGGCCCCGCAGGAGTGGTACGCCACGCGGACGCCGCGTGACTTGCCGGCAGCGATGATGCGGGCGAGCTGGGGACCGATCACCTCGCGCCACACCCGCGGGCTGACGATCATTGCGCGCTGCCCTCCCACGTCGTCCCCGGTCCAGAGCCAGTCGAGTGTGAACCGTCCGCATGCTTCCCCGGCCAGGTGAATCGAGAACTCCGCGGCCTTCTTCAGGAACGCAAGCGACGTATCCGGGGAGGCTGCGATGTCGAGGAGCGCGCCTTCGACGCCTCTGACGCGGAACATGAGCTCCAGAAGACAGGGGGAAATGTCGCATCCGATGAATCTCTCCCCCCCCGGGGCGGCGACGGCGTTCATAGCGGAGAGGAGTACGTCCGTCTCCCCGTAAGGAAATCCGTATGCCCGTATCTCCTCCTCCCCCGCGTCCGCCAGGGGGGATTTCTCCACCTGGTTAAACCCTCCCTGGCGTACCCAGCGGATCCCCCACTGGTCGGTGTGTCCTTCCCCGTCCCGATCGTGGACGATCCCCTCCATCGCATGGTTGTTTCCTACCCAGGTCTGGCGGATGTCGTCCCCGAGCGCGTCGGCGACTGCCTCCGGGGGGATTCCAAGCGCGGAGGCGAGGCTCTCCCTCGTTCCGGGGTGAAACCAGAACCAGATCGGCACCCGGTCCGTCGGACGGCGGTCGAGTGCGGCGTGGACGCGTTCTCGTGAAGTCACATTGCGCCCCTTCGTTTCGGGAGGGGGGACGCCGGAAGGATTCCGGCACAGCCAAACTTACCGTTCCCGGCCGCCACAATCAAGAGGGGATCTCAACGTGCGCGATTCATAAATGCGCGCTCACTTGCTCGCTCGCTTGATGTTCCCCGTCGTGATATGTACATTGACCTGGAGTGAAACTATGATCTCGCCTTCTCCCTCCGCCCGTCCGCTCCGCATCATCAACAGCGTCGCCCCGATCAGGGTCGCCGACAACGGCGGTTGGACCGACACATGGTTTGCGCGGCACGGCAGGATATTCAATATCGGCGTCTATCCGTACGCCGAAGTGCAGATCGAGATCTTCCCGTTCGACGGCGAGCCGAACAGGGTCATTGTCAGGGCGGAGAATTACGGCGAGGAGTTCGCCGTCGAGCCGGAAAAAATCCTCTTCGACAGGCACCCGCTCCTGGAGGCTGCGATCCAGCATATGGGGGTGCCGAAAGAGATGAAACTCCAGGTGACGATATTCTCCGAGGCGCCCGGAGGGGCGTCGACCGGGACTTCCGCGGCCGTCTCCGTCGCGCTTCTCGGCGCCCTCGACAGGCTGAGCCCGGGGAGGATGACCCCCCACGAAGTGGCGTACGCCGCGCACCACGTCGAAATGAACATGCTCGGTCTTCAGTGCGGGATACAGGATCAGATATGCTCGGCGTACGGCGGCATCAATTATATCGAGATGCATGAGTTTCCCCACGCAACGGTCTCCCAGATTGTGATTCCGAATGCCCTCTGGTGGGAACTGGAACGCCGGCTGGTCCTGATCTATTTCGGGAGGTCGCACAGTTCTTCGGAGGTCCACAGGAAGGTGATACGGGAGCTGGAGAGCGAAGGGTCCGAATGCAGAAAAATAAACGACCTCCGTCTCACCGCGGGACGTTCGCGCGATGCCCTGTACACCGGCGACTTCGCGGCCCTGGGGAGGGCGATGATTGACAACACCGATGCGCAGGGGAGGCTCCACAGCGACCTGATCTCTGCAGACGCACACCGGGTCATCGCGATTGCGAAGGAGCACGGGGCGATCGGCTGGAAGGTGAACGGGGCGGGTGGAGAGGGGGGGTCGCTGACAATCCTGTGCGGGTCGTCGTCGTTTGAAAAGCGCCGCATGATCGGTGACGTTGAATCGGAGAACAGGCTCTACCGGCACATCCCGACGTATCTGAGCCGGTATGGTCTCAGGACATGGGAAGGATGCGAGCCGGTCGAAGCGTGAACGCGGATCCGCCCGCAGGACCACGGTCGTGCTTGCGGGGGGACTTGTCTTTCCTGTACCGGTGATGTACATTTCAACACAATGAACTGATTCCACCTGCCATGAGCGCTCCACCGGCCGGCGGGAAGGGACTTGATCCGAGGAGTGTCCCGGACCGCCGCACAGACTTCCCTTCTCTCCTTCGGACGCACAACGGGTACCCCCTGGCCTACCTGGACGGGCCGGCCGGCACGCAGGTTCCCCGGCAGGTCATCGACGCGATCAGCAGGTATTACTGCTCGTCCAATGCCAATACGCACGGGCGGTTCCCGACGTCGGAGGAATCCGATCGTCTCCTTGATGAGGCGAGGACCCTTGCGGCGGAGTTCCTCGGGGCACCGGGGGCGCAGTGCATCTCCTTCGGTCCCAACATGACGACGCTGAACTTCGCGCTTGCGCGCGCGTTCGGCCGGATGCTCGGGGAGGGGGATGAGATCCTCGTCACGCAGCTCGATCATGAAGCCAACCGCGGGCCGTGGCTCGGGCTGAGAGAGAAGGGGATCGTCGTGACGGAGATATGCATCCGGGACGATGCGACGATCGACTACGATGATTTTGCGCGCAAGGTTGGTCCGCGGACCCGCCTCGTTGCGATGGGGCTCGCGTCAAACGCGTTCGGGACGGTCAACGACGTCGCGTTTGCACGGGAGGTGACGCGCCGCGTCGGGGCGTGGCTTCTCGTTGACGCGGTGCACTTTGCCCCTCATTTTCCGGTCGATGCCGCGGGGATGGATGTCGAGCTCCTCCTCTGTTCCGCGTATAAGTTCTACGGACCTCACGTCGGGATTCTCTGCGCGCGCCCGGGTACGCTCGAGCTCCTCGAGACGGACCGGCTCCGGACGCAGGACCAGCGGGCGCCCTTCCGCATCGAGACGGGGACGCAGAACCACGCGGCGATCGCGGGGGTGAAGGCCGCGATCGAATTCATCGGTTCGTTTGGATCGGGGAGGGACCGGAGGTCGCGCATCGTGGAGGGGATGGAACGCATCGCTTCGTATGAGCACGGCCTCGCCCGCATCCTGCATGACGGGCTGTGCGGGATCGGCGGGGTCGCGGTGCGCGGGCCGTCGTTCGACGCACCCCGCCGTGCGCCGACGGTGTCGTTCACCGTTGAAGGGATGCGTCCTCCGGAGGTGTGTGCGGCCCTCGCCCGGAGGGGGATCTGCGCCTGGGACGGGGATTTTTACGCGGTCAGACCGATGGAGGTGCTCGGGTTGAGTGACGGGGGCGGCGTGACGCGGGTCGGCATCTCGCTGTATAACACGGAAGAGGAAGTTGCGAGACTTCTCGAAGAGGTGGAGAACGTGACCGGGCGGAGCGGGGCAATCCGAAGGGAAAGGGCGTGACGAAGTGAAGTCAGGAGTGATTCTTGTTCTTTGTGCTGCGGGGTTTGGCGCGACGGCCTTGCGGGCGGACGCCCAGGTGGCGACGCGTGAGGAATTGAGCCACGAGTTCATTTTCGACCTGCAGGGGATCACGAAACAGCAGATCTACGACAGGACGATGACGTGGATTGCGAACAATCTCCGCTACCCGGGCGCGGTCATCGCGAACGAGGATCCGGACGTCGGTTTGATCGTCGCCAACGGCGTGTCGACGATGACTGCGGACGGCGACTCGGTGGCGGTCAGCCTGTCGTTCCGGATGAGCGTCGATGTCAGGGAGGGGAAGGCGCGGGTGAGGTTCCTCAACCTTCAGGTATCGCGCAGTGCGGACAGGAGCTGGGACGACATTCCGGGGGAGGGCGCATGGCACCGGGGTGCCCAGAAGAGGCTGATATTTTTTGCCCGGGCGCTGAACGAATACGTGAAGATGAAGGGGAGCCCGTGAGGCGTCAGGTGTGCTGTTCTTCGGCGGCGGGGAAGCTCCCGATCGCCTCTTCTCTCGTGTCATACACCGAGAAGATTTTCATCAGGTTCGTGATGGCGAATATCACGTGGACATGCTTGTTCATCGAGCAGAGCTTCAACTGCCACTGGCGCCTGGCGTACGTTGTATGTGCGGCGACGAGGACCCCGATGGCCGAGCTGTTCAGGTAGTGCGTTTCGGCGAAGTCGATGAGAAGTCTGCGCCAGCGCCTGTCGACGAATTCGGCGATCGCCCGGCGGAGGGCCGCGACGTCGTCATCCGATAGGAGTGAGCCCCGGACTTCGATAAGACCCACGCCGCTGGGAAGCGTCTCGGTTCTGATTGCCATCTCCGCGGCTCCCTGGTCGTGTGATGATGAAAATTCTTCGTTAATGTAGAGACTTCTCGCCCCACTTTCAACTTCGACGGGGCGATCCCCCGGGTATCCGGAAGAAGATCGGGAATTGCGCCCCGGCCGGAGCAGACGCTTGTCCCCTCCGGGATCAACGGAGCCGTTCGATTGATTCTGCGCCGGAAAAGTGTTTCATTGGGGAAGTTCCTTGGCTCCCCCCATCGTTCTCCTGATGAGGGGTGGTGCTCTCCTCCCTCGTGAGAAGATTCTTCCGGGATCGGCCGCTCTCTCATGTACTCCATCGACAAAATAAACTCGATTGAAGAGGAGTACTACTCTCCGTCGCACGCGGCTTCTCTGGGACGCGCGTACGACGCCCTTGTCGTCCGGTGGAAGGAAGGCGCGCGGGACCGGGAAACGGCGCTGCACCTCCTGTTCCTCATCTGGTACGGACTGGCGGAACCACCCTACCTCACCGGACTGAAGGACGTGAACCGGACGCGGATCGTTGAGCTTTTCCAGCGGCTTGGGGGCGAATTCAGCACCGACCCGGAAGTGCTCTTCATCATCTCCATTATGTGCGACATCGCCCCGTGGGCGCTCGGGGATGAATCGTACTGGCGGGGGATCGGCGGTCGGTTCCGTCTGCGTCTCAGGGAAATAGCGGATACAGGCCTTTCGAAACAGACGTTTGCCCGCCGCGGGTCGTACGGATATTACTTCGCCAACAGGTGGGAGACGTTCGTCTCCAGCCTCGAATGACATTCCTCCTGCGGACCTGTCACATGACCCGTCTTCTTTGCCGTCTATTCATGTTCCTCGCCGTTCTCGTCCCGGTAGCGGGTGCCGTCCGCCCCGTCGTCGCGGGAGAACCTGACCCCGCCCTGTACCGTGAGATGCGCTGGCGCATGATCGGCCCCCACAGGGGGGGGCGCACGGTGGCCGCCTGCGGCGTTCCCGGGATGCCGGGTGTTTTTTACACGGGGGTGAACAACGGCGGAGTATGGAAGACGGATGACTTCGGGGGGACCTGGAGGCCGATATTCGATGACCAGCCCACCGGTTCGATCGGGGCCCTCGCGATCGCCCCTTCCGATCCGTCGGTCGTCTACGTCGGGAGCGGCGAGGGACTCCAGCGCCCGGATCTCTCGACGGGGGACGGCATCTACAGGTCGACCGACGGGGGGAAGAGCTGGACGCACCTCGGGCTGAGGGACGGCGAGCAGATCTCTTCGATCATCGTCGATCCCCGGAATCCTGACCGTCTCTTCGTCGCGGTCCTGGGCCATCCGTACGGACCGAACGCGGAGCGCGGCGTCTTCCTCTCCACGGACAGAGGTGCGACGTTCCGGAAAGTCCTGTACAGGGATGAGAACACGGGTGCGGTTGCCCTCGGGTTTGATCCCGGTGACTCCCGGATCGTGTACGCCTCCCTCTGGTCAGCCCGCCAGGCCCCGTGGGAAAACGGCGAGTGGGAGGGGCCCGGGAGCGGCCTCTACAAGTCGACCGACGGCGGGTCGACCTGGCGTCATCTTGTGGAGGGACTTCCCTCCTTTGAACAGGGACTCGGACGGATCGGGTTCTGCGTTGCACCTTCGCGTCCGGAACGAATCTACGCGCTGGTCGCGGCTCATCCCGCCGCCGGCGGCCTTTTCAGGTCCGAGGATGCCGGGGAGCACTGGCGTCGCATAAACACGGACGAGCGGCTCTGGGGGAGGGGGGATGATTTCGCCGAGGTGAAAGTCGATCCGGAGAATCCCGACGTCGTCTACTCGGCCAACGTCGTCACGTGGCGCTCATCCGACGGCGGCCTCACGTTTACACCGATCAAGGGGGCCCCGGGAGGGGACGATTACCATACGATCTGGATCAACCCCCGCGATCCCCGGATCATGCTGATCGCGGGGGACCAGGGTTCGACGATCACCGTCAACGGGGGTGCCACGTGGAGCACGTGGTACAACCAGCCGACGGCGCAGTTCTATCACGTCAGCACAGACAATCAGTTCCCGTACAGGGTGTATGGCGGTCAGCAGGAGAGCGGGTCCATCGGCATCGCCAGCCGGGGGAACGACGGCGCCATCACGTTCCGGGAATGGCACTCGGTCGGCGTGGACGAATACGGGTACGTGGCACCCGACCCGCTGAACCCGCGTATGATTTACGGGGGAAGGATATCGCGCACGGACATGCTGACGGGGCAGGTCCAGAACATTTCTCCGGAGGTCGTCGGAAGCGGAAAATACAGGGTTCTCCGCACGGCGCCGGTTCTCTTCTCGCCCGTCGATCCGCATACGCTTTACTTTGCGATGAATGTTCTGTTCAGGACCACCAACGGGGGAGACGGCTGGGACATCATCAGCCCCGACCTCTCCCGCGAACGGCCGTCGGTTCCACGGTGTGTGGGCGTGTTTACACCGGCGGACTCGGAACGCCAGCCCCGCCGGGGGGTGATTTATACGGTCGCCCCCTCGCCCCTCGACATCAATGTGATATGGGCGGGGACGGATGACGGGCTCATCCAGGTGACCCGCGATGGCGGGAAGACCTGGACGGATGTCACGCCCCCGGATCTCACGTCATGGAGCAAAGTGTCGCTCATCGACGCGTCGCACTCCGGGGCGATGACCGCGTATGCCGCGGTCAACAGGATCCGCTGCGATGATCTTCACCCGTACGTCTATCGTACGCGCGACGGCGGCCGGTCGTGGGAGCTTGTCGTGAAGGGGCTGCCCGGGGATGCACCCGTCAACGCTGTCCGGGAGGACCCGGTCCGCCGGGGACTCCTCTTCTGCGGCACCGAGCGGGCGGTTTATTTTTCGACCGACGACGGCGGCATGTGGCAGCCCCTCCGTCTCAACATGCCTGCGACCTCCGTTCGCGATCTCGTTGTTCACGACTGCGACCTTGTGGTGGCGACGCACGGACGCAGTTTCTGGATACTCGACGATATCACTCCTCTCCGTCAGATCGCGCAGGGGGTCGAAGAGTTCGATGCGACCCTTTTTACCCCCCCCGCCGCTGTGCGTGTACGATGGAACACAAATACCGATACGCCGCTCCCCCCTGAGGAGCCTGCGGGGGAAAATCCTCCCGACGGTGCGATAATCGACTACGTCCTCCGGACCGTCCCCGTCGCTCCGATTGTCCTGGAGGTGACCGATTCGACAGGCGCTCTTGTGCGGCGGTTCTCCTCCTCGGACGGACCGGACACCGCCGGCGCGGCGGGACTCAATATTCCCCTCTACTGGATCCGTCCGCCCCGGTCGCTGCCGGCGGGGAAGGGGATGCACAGGTTTGTATGGGACCTCCACTATCCTCCCCCGGAGCGCGCCGGGCCGGATTATCCGATGTCGGCGATCTACCACGACACGCCCCGCGGTCCGCTCGGACCGTGGGTTCTTCCCGGGAAATACGTGCTCCGGCTCGTCGTCGATGGGCATTCGTACACCCGGCCGCTCCAGGTGAGCATGGATCCGCGCGTCGGGACGCCGCGTGCGGGTCTCGGTCTCCAGTTCGAGCATTCGATGAGGGCATACAGGGGGTTGGATACCGTCCGGTCAATGCTCGCACTGACGGGAGAGATCAGGGCGCGGATCGCACAGGTGCGTACGGGACATCCCCGCGCATCTCTCGGCGACTCGCTTTCGTCGCTCGATTCGGCGCTCGCGTCGCTCGAAGGGGCGGGAGGAACCGGCCGGCGTTCTTCACGCCGTCCCCAGGGGGCGGCAGGTCCGACGCTCAAGCGGCTTGAGGGAGCGTTCCGGTCGCTCCTTGACATCCTGCAGGATACGGACGCCTCCCCGACGACGCAGGCGCTGGAAGCGTCCGCCGACGATCAGAAAGACTTCGCTCTGCTCGTGGAGCGCTGGAACGCGCTCCGGACGCGGGAGGTCGCGTCAATGGATGAGAATCTCCGCGCGTCGCACCTCCCGCCGCTCCTGCGGAAATGAGCGGTGCGCTTTCGCCGCCGTACTGTTCCCCACGTTCACATGAAGGAATCCCGGAAATGCAATCGCCGATCAGACGCGCGCTCCTCCATATCGCCGGACAACTCGCTCTCTTTATGGTTCTGATCCCTGCGGTGGCGGCGGCCCAGGACGTCGTCGTCGTCGATGCGGATCTGGCCCGTGACACGATAAGCCGGAACATCTATGGCCATTTTTCCGAGCACCTCGGCAGGTGCATCTACGGAGGATACTTCGTCGGTGAGGGGAACACGACAATCCCGAACACGCGCGGGATGCGCAATGACGTCGTCGCGGCGCTCAGAAAGCTGAAGATTCCGGTCCTTCGGTGGCCCGGCGGATGCTTTGCCGACACGTACCACTGGAAGGACGGCATCGGCCCCCGCGCGAAGCGACCTTCGATCGTCAATAACTGGTGGGGGGGAGTCACGGAGGACAACAGCTTCGGGACGAACGAATTCCTTGATCTCTGCGAACAGCTCGGGGCCGAGCCGTATATTACGGGGAACGTGGGGAGCGGGACCGTGCAGGAGTTTGCGCAGTGGGTGCAGTACACGAATTTTGACGGCGTCAGCCCCATGTCCGCCCTCCGCAAGGAGAACGGGAGGGAGAAATCCTGGAAGGTCAGGTACTGGGGGATCGGCAATGAAGCCTGGGGCTGCGGGGGGAACATGACCGCGGAATACTATGTGAACCTCTACCGGAGGTTCGCGACGTTTATGCCCGCTTCGTGGGGGAACGGCTCTCTCTCCAGGATCGCCTCCGGCGCGAGTTCGTCCGACTACCACTGGACGGAAGTGCTGATGCGGGACATCCCTGCGGGGTTGATCGAAGGAATCGCGCTGCACCACTATGCCGTCGACTGGGACCACAAGGGCTCGGCGACCGACTTCACTGAGGAGGAGTACTTCGCGACCATGCAGCGGGCGCTCCTGATGGAGGAGCTTGTCCGGCGCCACTCGACGATCATGGATGTGTACGATCCGAAGAAAAAGGTCGCCCTCGTGGTGGATGAATGGGGGGGATGGTATGACGTCGAGCCGGGGACGAATCCCGGTTTCCTCTTCCAGCAGAACACGATGCGCGACGCGATGATCGCCGGAGCGACGCTGAATATATTCAACAATCACTGCGACAGGGTGCGGATGGCGAACCTCGCCCAGACCGTCAACGTCCTCCAGGCGGTGGTGCTCACGGATGGCGCGCGGATGCTCGTGACCCCCACGTACCACGTTATGGAGATGTACACGGTGCATCATGACGCGCTCATGCTCCCCGTCAGTGTGCGGGGGGGCGACTACACGGTGGGGAAGAACTCCCTCCCCGCGCTCTCCGTCTCCGCATCCCGCGAAAAGAGCGGCGCCGCGCATATCTCCCTGGTGAATATCGACGCCGGGAAATCCCGGGACGTCATCGTCGAGCTCCGGGGGATGGAGTGTTCCTCGGTGAGCGGCCGGATACTGGTCTCACCGCGGATTCAGGATCACAACACGTTCGACGACCCGGACCGCGTGCGGCCCGCGGAGTTCAACGGTGCGCGACGTGACGGCGGCACAGTGCGTCTGAAGCTCCCTCCGTGCTCCGTCGTCGTTTTGAATCTGCAATGACCCCCTCCGCCCTGGGCGTGGAGCCCGCGGCGCGTGCGCGGAGAGGGTACCGTGAGCTTGATTATCCTCTGATCGCGGCGTACATTCTCACCACATGCATAACAGGGCTCTGATAGGTCTTTCTCTCCTGTGCATGACCTCACACGTGTGCGGGGACGCCCAGGTTCACCCCTTTGCGGCCTCCACCGACACGGCCCGTGTAAACGGAATCGTCCTACTTGATCCCGGTATTTCGCTCGGTCGGGCGGTGTTTCTTTTTCCGTCGCCGGATGTGAGCGAGCTCCCTTTTAGTGGCGGGTTCATGGCGTCGCCCACCGGTGAGTGGGGACCCGCCGTTCCGTTTGCCGGCGGACTCCTTGAGCCACGCGCCGACCTCATGTCCCCGCTCCGTCTCCAGATGGCGAGAGATAAATTGAGTCCGTTGCAGATGGCACTGGGGGCCGTGCAGCTCGGCGCCGTCGGGTACATGGCGTACATGCACGTCAAAAAATACGGGTTGTTCCGCTGAACAGATAACAGGAGACCGGACTATGGGGAAGCGGCTGTCGGAGGAACAACGGCAATTCTTCGAAAAGAACGGGTACCTGATCGGGCTCCCTCCTGTGTTTGACGCCGCGGGCGTGAGGGATCTGAACGACGGTCTGAACGAATTGCTGAAACTTCTCCATCCCGGCGAGGATGCGAAGGACATCCGTGAGTGGCACGAGACGAGCCGCTTCCTGTACGATATCTGCACGAATCCCGTTATCCTCGATTACGTGGAGGATATACTCGGCCCGGATTTTTACCTCTGGGGATCCAACTTCTTCATCAAGCCTCCCAGGAGCGCATCCACGGTCGGGTGGCACCAGGATACGTATTACTGGCCCCTGGAGCCGAAAATTTCGGCCACCGTATGGGTTGCGTTCGAAGACGTGGATGAGTCGAACGCGGCGATGCGGGTGATACCGGGGTCGCACAGGGCCGGGCTCCTGAAACACTCCCGGTCGTCGGACACGGACTCCGTCCTTACGCTGGAATGTGAGAAGGGACAGTTCCGTGAGGACGCGGCGGTCTCCCTTAATCTCCGGGCGGGGCAGGCGTCGATCCACGACGACAAGCTCGTCCACGGATCTCCGGCCAATCATTCTTCCCGCCGGCGCGCGGGCCTCACCATCCGTTACTCGAGCACGGTCGTCAAATGCGATCTTTCGGTCAACCCCCACTTCACAGCGTATCTCTGCCGGGGTGTCGACAGGTACCGTCACAACCCGGTGGGGAAGGTTCCCGAATCCCGCTTCGGCCGGCTGGACAGGAAGCATCTGAGCGTGGAGGAAGCCGGCCCCGGGGCGGAAAAGAAGCTCGGCCTGATACGTTGAAGGACACGAACTGATGGAACCCGTGCGCTTCGCGGTCGTCGGACTCGGCGGGTACGGTCTCGTGCACATAAAGGCCGTCCGATGGCTTGAAGGCCTCGGACTGGCCAGACTTGCGGGCGTCGTCGCTCTCCGGAACGACAGGGACCAGCGCCCCGACCTTGTTGCGGATCTGCGCGCGCGGGACTGTGTGTTGTACGAGAGCGTCAGCCGCTTCATCGCGGATGGATCCGGCACCGCCGACGTTCTGACCGTCCCGCTGGGGATACACATGCACGTCCCCGTCAGCATCGACGCGATGCGCGCCGGTCTGAACGTGTACTGTGAAAAGCCTGTGGCGGCGACTGTGCAGGAAGTCGACGCGCTCATCGCGGCGAAGAACGAGACCGGTCGCAGCGTTGCAATCGGGTATCAGCATATCTACAGCAACTCGATCCAGCAGCTCAAATCGCGCGTGTGTGACGGCCGGCTGGGGAGAGTGCGATCCTTAACGCTCGCCTGCGGCTGGCCCCGGAGCGAGACGTATTATTGCAGGAACGACTGGGCGGGGAAGCTCCGCGTGGGGGAAAGCTGGATACTCGACAGTCCCGCGAACAACGCGTTATCGCACTACCTGATGAATGCGCTTTACCTCTGTTCGAACGAAGCGGGAATGGCCGATACCCCGAAGGAGGTTCACGCGGAGCTCTTCAGAGCGAACCGTATCGAAGGGCCTGATACGGTGCTTCTCCGCTTTACGACGACGGGGGGGACGGGCGCGTTTGTGGTTCTTACCCATGCGAACGGGAGGGAGAACGGTCCCTTCATGCGGCTCGAATGCGACAACGGGACGGTGTACTGGCAGACGGACAGCGGGAAGACATTCATCCGTTACTCCGGCGGCCGCACCGAGGAATTCGACAACCTGATTCAGGAATGCTGGCGGTACGCGGGATTCAGGGATCTGGTTCTCGCGCTACGGGAAGGGAGAGAACCGCTTTGCACGCCCGAGGCGGCGCGCGCGCAGTCATTGACCGTAAATGCCATGCATGAGAGCTGCCCCGAAATAGGAGTGATCCCTGACGAATTTGTACAGATTCAGGAGGACTGGGAGATGTACCCGCCGGGGACAAAGGGGATCTTTCATCGCGTCCGGGGGCTGGATGAATACATGAACGTTGCGGTTCAGGAGCGAACATCCTTCAGAGATCTGGGGATATCGTGGGCGCGCGATCTCCGTTCCGGCGCTGTGTCTGTATCGGAGTATCGACATTTTCCGTCCCCCCGCCGCTGAATGCCCCGGGTTCATCCATCGCCGCGTGACTACCAGACCGCAGTCGTGAGCGAGCCTCTTTATCAATATAACACAGGATTATCATTTTGATAAAGAGGGCGTTGCTATTTTCAACATAGAACTGGCTCTTCCTGATATTTTGTAACAAATTCACCATGTGCTGATTCCTGATTTCTGGCATTCCCTGTGTCTTTTCTATCCCGACCTTAGCAGGGATTGCGCTGCGGCAATAATGTTCTCTTGCGCCGCGTACCTCACAGGATGAATTGCTTTCAATCAATCTCCGTGGTACCGGGAGAGATTCCTCAGCCTCATTATCCTGATCTTCTCACGTTCTTCTAACCGCCGCCGGAAGCACAGGTTCAGAGTCGTTGTGCGGCAATCGTCTGCATCAAAACAACACAGGGAGATCTGGAAAGGAGTAGTATGCGTATGAGCACTTTCTATCATCGGCTCCGGATTGCACGCCCGTCGGTTCTCTTGGTATTCCTCCTGGCGCAGTCTGCGTTTGCAGCTTCCTCGGGCTCCATCACGGGTCGTGTTGTTGACAGGTCGACCGGCGATCCGCTTCCCGGCGCCAACGTGACGATTCAGGGAACGAGCATCGGCGCGTCGACGGATCTCGACGGGAAGTACAGCCTGAGGATTGTTCCTTCCGGCCGGCAATCGATTCGTGTGACGTATGTCGGCTATGTGACCATTACGCTGGATGTTACCGTCGGCGAAGATGCGACCCTCGCGCAGGATTTCCGTCTGGTCCCGCAGGCGGTGCAGGGGGAAACCGTCGTGGTCACAGGGCAGGCGAAGGGACAGATGGCGGCGATCAATCAACAGCTTTCGTCCAACTCGATCATCAACGTCGTGTCGGCGGATAAGATGAAGGAGCTTCCCGATGCCAACATCGCGGAATCGATCGGGAGGCTTCCCGGCATCTCGTTGCAACGGAATGCGGGGGAAGCGTACGCGGTCGTGGTCCGGGGATTGTCGCCGAAGTACAACCAGGTGACGATCGAAGGAGTGCCGATGACCTCGACAAACTACTACGACCGGAGCGTCGACCTGAGCCTCCTCAGCGACGACCTCGTCAGGAGCGTCGAGGTGTCCAAGACGCTGCAGCCCAACATGGATGCGGACGCCCTGGGGGGAACCGTCAACCTCACGCTTAAGTCGGCCGATCCCGGGTTCCACTACAACGCGATGGGATTCGGTGCGTACAATAACCTGCGGAACTCGTACAACAACTATAAGTTCACAGGGAGCGTAAGCGACAGGTTCCTTGACGATCAGGTCGGCATACTTCTCCAGGGAAACATCGAAGAGAAGCAGCTTCCCTCAGATCAGTTTGCCGGGGGGTATGGCCAGCCTATTTATGATTCGCCGGGGATATTTTATATTCTCACGAACAGCGCCACGCTCACGGAGACCAATCTGAACAGGCACCGGTACGGCGCGAGCGCGGTCCTGGATTACGCATCGGAATTCGTCGACCTGAAGCTCTTCACCGTGTACGACCAGAAGAGGGACAGCAACCTGACAAGAACCGACCAGTCAAATTTTCCGACCGGCGACTTCCGGTACAACATCTACGCGACGGTCACGACGACGGAACAATCGACGAATTCACTCGGGGCGCTCTTCAAACCCTGGGGGACGGAGCTTCCCGTCTCGATTTCCTACACCAGGTCCGACCAGCGTATTCCGAGCGGTCAGGAGTTTGATTTTCTGCAGACGGGTGTCGGGGCGGTCAACAATAATTTCCTGAAGTATGCACAGCCTCTCGATGCCATCAATGCCATGGGCGTCATGGATCCGTCGGTCTCCACGCTCTGGAATATGTTTGTTTCCAATACCCTCCTGACCGACGAATCGTATGACGCGAAGCTCGACTGGAAGATTCCGTTCAAGATTTCGGACTCCTTCTCCGGCAAATTTTCAGTGGGCGGAAAATATCACCAGGTAACCCGCATGAGCGAGAGCGCGAGGTGGTATTTTGACGTGCAGTTCGGCGGGAGCAAAGGGCGCAGGCAGGAACTGATCGCCGCCTTCCCGTTCCTCGCCGGGAGCGATGCCGCCCTTGAATCAGGGCTTCAAGCGTCCCCCTTCCTCGATCCGAGTTTCACGCGAAAGTACATCCTCGGATATCCGATAGGGCCTGGCTACGATATCCACAGATTGAATTATATGATGAACGCGATATTTCCGGCATGGTACTCCTCCTTTTACAACGACGGGCCCGGCACGTTTAACCAGGATTACAACGATAAGGAGCATACTGCGGCGGGCTACGTCATGGGTGAATTCAATATCGGCGATAATCTCACCGTTGTTCCCGGCGTCCGATATCAGGACGAAGTTACCGAGATTGCCGCGTACCAGATGCAGCTGAATGGTTCGAGTCAGAACGGGCTCGCTGGACCGGCCCCGATTCTCGTCGACTCAAAAAGAAACACGCCCGGCTGGTATCCTTCTGTGAATACCAAGTATAGAGTGAACGAGAGTATTCAGGTGCTCGGGGCGGCCTTCAGAAGCATCTCGCTCCCGAGTTACGGGGATGTTTCTCCGCTGCTGGAATACTCCGGCCCGGCGTTTCCCACCGTCGTAACGGGGAATCCGCTGCTGAGACCGTCGAGCGCATGGAATCTCGACCTCGGGGCGACGTATTCGAACAACGACGTGGGACTGGTGACCGTGAACCTCTTCTACAAGGAAATCACCGATCTGATCTACTCCATGCAGAGCTTTACGCCGTTCTATCCCTATCCCCTGGTGGGCGCTCCGTCCGATATATATGACAGGCTGCCGGGGCCGAAGTCGGGGTATTTCGATACGTCGTGGGCGAAATCGAACAGCGCCCTGAACGTCCAGGCCGCGATTCCGATGAACGATCCCGCCAAAGCGTACCTGAGAGGGATAGAAATTTCATGGCAGACGCATCTCTGGTACCTCCCGGGTGTCCTGAGCGGGATCGTTCTCGATTTGAACGCGTCGTTTATGAGCTCACAGCAGCAGTATCCCTCGTTCAACCTCGTTCAGACCGGCGGGACCTTCTTGAACAAAACCTACGCTCTGTATTACCAGACGGTCTCCGGACCCCTCCAGGACCAGCCCAACGCGATCTACAATGCGATCCTGGGATGGGACTATTCGGGTTTCAGCTCGAGGTTTTCGCTGCGGTATCAGAAGCTGACGCTCTCCAGCGTGGATACGCAGTACGGACTGAGGGACGCCTATGCGGACAACGTGTTGCTGGTCGACATTTCGCTCAAGCAGCAGATCATCGGAAAGCTGTACGTCTTTGCGAATGCGACGAACGTGAACGGTCATATTGATGCTTCGTACTACTCCCATCCGGCCTATAACAACGTCGCGGCGGGGCAGTTGCCGACGAGCAACCAGACGTACGGATGGGCGGCGCAGCTCGGAATCAACTTCAGCTATTAGGAGCCTGATGAGGCGGCCGGTGCGGACGTTCGGCTGAGTGGTGGAGTACGAAAAAACAGAAAACCCCTGCCTGGATCACCGGGCAGGGGTTTCTTCTGGTGGTAACCGGATTTACGCGTCCGCTTCAGCCGGGTTCAGGTAGTCGTGTATCGCGGCGGCCGCCTCTTTGCCGTCCTTCATCGCGAGGATCACCGTCGCTCCGCCGCGCGCGAGATCTCCCCCCGCAAATATCCCGTCCCTGCTCGTTCCCTGCTTTTCGTTTGTCACGACAGTGCCCCGTGTGCTCGTCTCGAGACCCGGCGTCGTCGCCTGGATGATCGGGTTCGGCTTCTGTCCGATCGCTTCGATTACCGTCTGCAGTTCGAGCGTGAATTCGGAGTCCTTCACGGGGACCGGCCTCCGGCGGCCGGATTCATCGGGCTCTCCGAGCGCCATTTTCTGGCATTCCATGGCGCAGACCCAGTTGTTGTTGTCTCCGAGTATGCGCAGGGGAGCCGTCAGGAGAAGGAATTCGATCCCTTCCTGTTCGGCATGGTGGATCTCCTCTTCCCGTGCCGGCATTTCCTCCCGTGACCGCCTGTAGATGAGATAGGCCTTCTCCGCGCCGAGCCTCCTGGACGTGCGGATCGCATCCATAGCGGTGTTCCCCCCGCCGATCACCCCGACGGCCTTCCCGATGTGAATCGGAGTGTCATTCTGCGGGAATTTGTACGCCCCCATGAGGTTGACGCGCGTCAGGAATTCGTTCGCCGAATACACGCCGCTCAGGCTCTCTCCCGGTATCCCCATGAATGTCGGTGTCCCCGCGCCCGTCCCGAGGAAGATTGCATTGAATCCCCACTCGTTGAACAGCTCGTCTATCGTCGCGGTCCTTCCCACGACGAAGTTTGTGTAGATCTCCACGCCGAGCGCCTTGATCCGGTTGGTTTCAAGGTCGAGAATCTCTTTGGGGAGACGGAATTCCGGTATGCCGTAACGGAGGACACCGCCGACGGCATGGAGGGCCTCAAAAATTGTGACCTGATATCCCTTTTGCGCAAGCTCGGCGGCGCACGTGAGTCCGGATGGTCCCGACCCGACGATCGCGACCTTCTCCCCGCGCCTCCCGGCGTTCGCGGGTGCCGTGAACAGGTTGTTCTTCATTTCGTAATCGGCGACGAAGCGTTCAAGTTTTCCGATCGCCACCGGGTCCAGCTTTTTCCCCATCACGCAGAGGGCTTCGCACTGGGACTCCTGGGGGCACACCCTCCCGCATATGGCGGGAAGATAGTTCGCCTCACGGATTTTCTTCACCGCGCCGACGAAGTCTTTCTGCACGACAAGATCGATGAATCCGCGGATGTCGATGCCGACGGGACAACCGTCGGTGCAGTAGGGTCGTTTGCACTCCAGGCAGCGCTGGCTTTCCTGGATCGCCCGCTCCTCGTCGAACCCGTAGGAGACTTCGAGGAAGTTGACGCTCCGGGGGCCTGCCTCCTGTTCGGAGGATTCCTGACGCGGAATCCTCATCCGCTGTGACGGCTTCAGGGGGTTGTTCGCGCTCATGATGCCGCCCCCCCGTTCGCGCCTGTGAGTCTGCAGACATGTTTCTCGTCGGAGATCTTCTCCAGATCAACGAACGTGCGGTTTCTCATAATCAGCTCGTCGAAATCCACCGCGTGGCCGTCGAACTCGGGCCCGTCGACGCACGCGAACTTCATCTGACCGGAGACGGTGACACGGCACCCGCCGCACATCCCCGTCCCGTCCACCATGATCGTGTTGAGGCTGACGAGCGTTTCCACGCCGTAGGACCGCGTGAGATGAGACACCGCCTTCATCATCGGAAGAGGGCCGATTGCGTAGACCGCCCTCACGCCGCGGGGCGAGTCGAGAATCTCTTTCAACTGGTCGGTCACGAACCCCTTTCGCCCGTACGATCCGTCGTCCGTCGTGACAAACGTTTCATGGGAGCAGGCGGCCATTTCGTTTTCGAGTATCACGAGTGCCCTTGAACGCGCGCCGATGATCGTGATGACCGTGTTCCCCGCATCGCGCAGGGCTTTTGCGATGGGGTAGATCTCCGCGGTGCCGACGCCTCCGCCCACGCAGGCTACGACGCCGTGTGCGGCGATGGGAGTGGGATTCCCGAGCGGCCCGACGACGTCAAGGAGCATGTCTCCTGCGTTCTTGCTGCAGAGGAGCTTTGTCGTGCCGCCGATCGCCTGGACGATGAGCGTGATCGTCCCCTCGATCGCATTTCCGTCGGCGATCGTCAGCGGTATCCGCTCGCCCCCCTCTTCGACGCGCACCATGACAAAATTCCCCGGCTTCCGCTTCCTCGCGATGAACGGCGCTTTTATCTCGAATCTTGTGATCGTTGGAGCAATGACCCTTTTATCGGTGATTGCGAACATGAACCTTCTCCTGTTGGACGCCTGGTCCACAATGCACGCGCATATGTTGAAAACATCGACATATGGACAATTGACGTGCCAGAGGATTATCAGGAAATACTGCAATTCCGGCGATTACTGGGGCATACCGGGCGGTTCTGATCGGCAAGTCATTCTTCTATTGTCATTTGCGGCAAGGGGGATTGCCATTTCTGGCACGGGGGGGGACGCAATCCGGGAGGTGAGAGATATGACAAGCGGGTTACATTTCTGAACCAAAATTCTTGAATCTCAAATACCCGTCAGCGCCGGCACAAATCTCCAGGCGTATCAGGCCTGGGGCCATTGTCTTCCCCGGCTGGTGGGCCGGTTAATTCCCCGCCATTGCGCGGCATGCAGTCCCGTGAGGTGTTTTTAATGAATGATTTGCGAAGACCTTATGGGATTAGTGCTGCTTCAGTGCAGAAAAACACTCACTCAGTGTTTTGATTGTCTCATCCACGTGGGACTCGTTTATTATGAGTGGTGGGAGGAATCTCAATACCGTGGTATCAGTGCAATTGATGAGTATACCCCTCTCCATCATCGCAGAGGCGATTCCATCCCCGCTCCGGTCCAATTCAGCTCCCACCATGAGACCGTGCCCTCTCACCTCACGTATGAGCCCCGGGAATTGGTTTTTCAGCCCCATGAGCCCCTCCTTGAGTCTTATGCCGAGTGATGCGGCCCTTCCGATCAGCCCCTTCGCATCGATTTCAGAAAGAACCGCGCATCCGGCGGCGCAGGCAACCGGGTTTCCTCCGAACGTAGTCCCGTGCATCCCGGGTTCGAGCACCGAGGCGACATCCTCAGTCGCGAGTATCGCACCGAGGGGGAGACCGCCGCCGATTGGTTTTGCGAGCGTGACGATCTCAGGGGAGACCGGAAAATGCTGAAATCCGAAGAATTTTCCCGTTCTTCCCGCCCCTGACTGGATTTCGTCCGCAACGATCAGAAAACCAATCTCCCTGTGAAGCTGCTCGAGCATCTGTGCGAATCCCTCTGAGACGGGCCGTATCCCACCCTCCCCCTGTATGAATTCGAGGACCACGGCCGCTGTCTTCCCACTGACGGCTTCCCGGAGAGCTGCCGGGTCATTGAACGGGATGACGCGGCAGCCTGCGAGAAACGGTCCGAATCCGTCCCGGTATTTCGGCCGGTCCATCAGCGAGAGCGCTCCCATGGAACGACCGTGGAACGAATTCGTGAAGGCGAGGATTTCTGTCCTGCCGCGCGTTGAGCCCCACCTCCGTGCGATCTTGAGAGCGCCTTCGATCGCCTCCGTCCCGCTGTTGCTGAAGAACACGCGGGGGTAGCCGGAGAGGCGTGTGAGCTCCTCAGCGAGCCCTATCTGCGTCTCCTGCAGGAAGTAATTGGAAAGGTGCGTGAAGCGGGACGCCTGGGCGGAAATCGCCTCGACGACGCGCGGGTGGGCGTACCCGAGGGCGTTCACGGCGAGTCCCGCGAACATGTCAAGATACCGCTTCCCGTCCCGCGTGAAAAGGTAGACCCCCTCCCCCCGGTCCACCTCGAGCGGAAGTCGTTTGTACGTGTGGAAGAATGTGGCGGCTTCCCTGTCGTGCATCGTCATGGCGGATCCCCAAAAAAAACTTGAAATCATGCTTGCATAATAATACAAGATTTTGCATATTTATGCAAGTACTATTTTTCAGAGCATGGAGAGCCTCGTGGTCAATGCTGCGATCATCGGTGCGTCGGGATATTCCGGCGCGGAACTTCTCAGGATCCTCTCGTCCCACCCCGGGGTGCGCGTGCGGAAGGTGACGGCATCCTCGTCCGCCGGGCAGAGGGTTGATGCGCTCTATCCGGCGTTCGCGGGCCGGTGCGATCTCGCCTTTGACGAGCTCGTCCCTTCGGGCCTCGACGGCATCGACGTCGCCTTTGTCGCACTTCCTTCCGGGGAAGCGCTGAAGGTCGTCCCGCTGCTGAAAGAGAAGGTGGGAAAGATCATCGACCTCGGGGGGGACTTCCGCCTCAGATCCGCTGCGCTGTACGAGAAGTATTACAAACGGCCCCACACCGCGCCGGAGCTCCTTCCCGGGGCGGTCTACGGTCTTCCCGAGATCAACAGGGCGCAGGTCGCTTCCGCGGCGCTCGTCGCCAATCCCGGATGCTTTCCGACGGGAGCGATCCTTGCGCTTCTGCCCGCCCTGAAGCACGGGATCATCAGCGCGGGAGGTATCGTCATCAATTCTCTCTCCGGGATTTCGGGCGCGGGCCGGAGCGCGGCCGTCGAGATGAGCTTTTCCGAGTTGAACGAGAATGCCCGGGCCTACAGGGTCGGCACGCACCAGCATATTCCGGAAATCGAAACGGTCCTCGCCGGCGCCTCGGGCGCGCCGGTGACGGCGTCGTTCGTCCCGCATCTGATTCCGGTGACGCGGGGAATCTACACGACGGCGCACGCCGGTCTTGCCGTGACGGTGAGCGCGGCGGAGCTTCTCACGCTGTACCGGGAATTCTACGCTTCCCATCCATTCGTCAGGATCACCGGCCAGATCCCCCAGCTTCTTGCCGTGACGAGGACGAACTACTGCGACATCGGGATCGCGGTCGAGTCGCGCACGAACCAGCTCATCGTCATGTCCGTCATCGACAATCTCGTCAAGGGGGCGGCGGGACAGGCGGTGCAGAATATGAACCTCATGTTTGGCCTCCCGGAGGAGACAGGACTGAAATGACAGGCGTAACCGGAACAGTGCGGAAAACGACGGCGGCGGGATCGTCCAAAAAGAACGGCGCGGGAGGGGGGAAACGACCCCGGGGTGACTCCCCGTCACCGTCGAAGCGGCTTGCCGCCGGAGTGCAGGTGATCCCCGGGGGGATCACTGCCCCGGCGGGATTCCAGGCGGCGGGGATCCACTGCGGCGTGAAGAGATCGAAACCCGACCTTTCTCTGATCGTATCGGACTTCCCTGCGGCCGCGGCGGTGGTGCTGACGACAAACAGGGTCCAGGCTGCGCCCGTTCTCGTGACGCGTGAACAGGTCGACCGTTCGCCCGTCGTCCGCGCGATCGTCGTCAACAGCGGGAACGCCAATGCCTGCACGGGGGACCGTGGGATGGACGACGCGTGGGCGATGGTGGACGCGTCCGCCTCGGCGCTGAACATTCGCCGCGGCGAGGTGCTTGTCTCCTCCACGGGCGTCATCGGGCAATTCCTCCCCATCGCTGCGATCACCGCCGGGATAGCGAAGGCGGCCCGTTCCCTCTCCCCGGAGGGAGGAGCCGCTGCGGCCGGGGCGATCATGACCACGGACACGTTCGTGAAGGAATATGCGCTGGAGTTCGACCTGGCGGGGACGCGGGTGCGCATCGGGGGGATGGCGAAAGGATCCGGGATGATTGCGCCGAACATGGCCACGATGCTCGCATTTGTTACCACCGACGCCTCGGTCGCTCCCTGGGTCCTCCGTGCCGCTCTCGCGGGGGCCGCCGACCGATCGTTCAACAGGATCTCCGTTGACGGGGACACGAGCACGAATGACATGGTTGCGGTCCTTGCCAACGGGGCATCGGGCGCGCGGACGCTCACGGAAAGCGCGGGACCCCGCTACGACGCCTTTTACGGCGCCCTGGAGCAGGTGCTCGTTGCGCTCTCGAAAATGATCGTCAGGGACGGGGAGGGAGCGACGAAGTTCATCGAGGTCAATGTCACCGGCGCCGCCGACGAGGAAAGCGCCGTCAGGGCGGCCCGGGCGATCGCGAACTCCAGTCTCGTTAAAACGGCCATGAACGGCGAAGACGCGAACTGGGGCCGCATTCTCGCCGCCGTGGGGTATTCGGGCATCTGGTTCGACCCCGCGCAGGTCGAGATATTCTTCGGCAGCCTCCCGGTTCTCCGGAAGAACTATGTGATCGAATTCTCCGAGGTGGAGGCGAAGAAGATTCTCCGGAAGGATGAGATTACGATCACGGTCAACCTGAACGGGGGGGGAAGCAGTGCGTCGTTCTGGACGTGCGATCTCTCAAAGGAATACGTGGCAATCAACGCAAATTACCGGACCTGAGGCATGATCACGTCGCTTACCGCCAAAACCGAAGTCCTCATCGAGGCGCTCCCGTACATTTCCCGGTACGAAGGGAAGACGTTCGTCGTGAAATACGGCGGCGCAGCCATGGTGGACGCCGAATTGATGGAGACGTTCGCGCAGGACGTCACCCTGCTGAAGAAGATCGGCATCAAGGTCGCGATCGTCCACGGCGGGGGGAAAGAGGTCACGGGAATCGCCGCGAAGCTCGGACTCGAATCGCGGTTTGTCAACGGCCAGCGCTATACGGACGCCCCGATGATGGACGTCGTCCAGATGGTCCTCGCGGGGAAGACCAACAAGGATATCGTCGGGAGGATCAACAGGCACGGCGGTGAGGCGGCGGGGCTCTGCGGGATCGACGCCCACGTCCTGAGGGTGAAGAAATTCGAAGAAGGGGGAGTGGACCTCGGTCTCGTCGGCGAGATCACCGGCGTCAACACCGTGTACCTGAACCTGCTACTCAATAACGGGATACTCCCCGTCATCGCGCCGATAGGTGTGAACGAGGCGAGCGAACCGCACAATATCAACGCGGATGTCGCCGCCTCCGCGGTTGCGGCGGAGCTCAGGGCGGAAAAGCTCGTTTTTATGAGCGACGTCGAGGGAGTGATGGCGGCCGATCTGCTGGTGCCCAGCATGGACCAGTCGCTGGCCGAGCGGCTGATGGCCGACGGGGTCATCAGCAACGGGATGATCCCGAAGATCCGTTCCGCGTTCACCGCCCTGAAGGCGGGGGTCAACAAAGTCCACCTCATCGACGGGAGGATTAAGCACTCGATCCTCCTCGAGATATTCACGGATCTCGGGATCGGCACGGAACTCGTGAACAATGCGGCCGGAACGGCGGTGACGGCATGAGGGCGCGCCGATGACAAAGCAGGCAAGGCTGTTTGCGATCAAGGAAATCATCGCGACGAAACAGATCGGGAGCCAGGACAGGCTGCGCCTCGAGCTGAAGAAACGCGGGTGCAACGTCACGCAGGCGACGCTTTCACGCGACATGAAGGAGCTCGGCGTCAGCCGGATCGTTTCCACGGCGGGTGGCCATTACGCCATGCAGGCGCCGGTGGAGGTTCAGGCCCTCCGGCCTCTCGTGAACGCCGAGGTGCTCTCGATTGACGCAAACGAGGGGTTGATCGTGGTCCACACCCTCCCCGGGTGCGCAAACACGGTCGGGGAGTTCATCGATGTGCAGAAACACCCGGATGTGATCGGCACGGTGGCGGGGGACAACACGCTTCTCATTATCCCCGGCTCGCAGCGGAGGACAAAACACGTACTTCAATTTCTCAAGAACAAACTTATAGAGGGGCAGGAATGAAATCCACGAAGATTGTGGTCGCGTATTCCGGCGGTCTCGACACGTCGGTCATGGTCAAATGGCTCATCGAGCGGAAGGACGCGGAGGTCATTGCCGCGACCGGCGATCTCGGTCAGAAGAAGGAGCTGAACGGCGTCCAGGCGAAGGCCTACGCCACCGGCGCCTCCAAGGTCTATGTCAGGGATCTCCGGGAGGAGTTCCTGACGTCGTATGTCTGGCCCGCCTTGAAGGCGGGGGCCGTGTACGAGAAATCCTACCCGATGGCGACGTCCCTCGGGCGCCCGCTCCTCGCAAAGCTGCTCGTCGACATCGCGCGCAAGGAAGGGGCGACGCATGTTGCCCACGGCTGTACGGGGAAGGGGAACGACCAGGTCAGGTTTGAAGTCTCGATCGCCGCCCTTGCCCCCGATCTGAAGGTCCTGGCCCCCCTGCGGGAGTGGGAGTTCAAGTCCCGTGAGGAGGAAATCGCCTACGCGCGGAAGAACAACATCCCGGTCGCCGCGACGGTGGCGAACCCGTACTCCATCGACGAGAACATCTGGGGAACGAGCATCGAGTGCGGCGTGCTTGAAGACCCGATGGTCGAACCCCCGGCGGACGCCTTTCAGCGTACGATATCCCCGGAGCTTGCCCCCGACACACCGGAGTACGTCGATATCGATTTTGAGCAGGGGATCCCGGTCGGCGTGGGCGGTTCCCGCCTGGAGCCGGTGAGCCTTGTCTTTACGCTGAACGACATGGGGGGAGCCCACGGGGTGGGGCGCATCGACCTCGTCGAGAACCGCCTTGTCGGCATCAAGTCGCGTGAGATCTATGAAGCGCCCGGCGCGACGATCCTTCATTTTGCCCACACCGAGCTCGAGCGCCTGACGCTCGACCGGTCCGTGTTCCACATGAAGAACCAGCTCGCATCGGAGTACGCCAATCTCGTGTACAACGGGCTCTGGTATTCGCCGCTCAAAAACGCGCTCGACGCGTTTGTCGACGAGACCCAGAAGACGGTGACGGGGACGGTCAGGGTGAAGCTGTACAAGGGGAACGTAGGCGTCGCGGGGAGGAAGTCGGTCTTCTCCCTGTACAACGCGAAGCTGGCCACGTACACCGAGGAGGACCAGTTCGACCACAAAGCATCCGAGGGCTTCATCAAGATATTCGGTCTCCCGGTGCGGACGTACCATTCCGTGCAGAATACGGTCGCGGCGGAAGCCGAGGAACGGGGGGAGAACCCGGCCATGCACTCTGTCCCTGTCCGATGAAGAAATGGAAAGGACGGTTCCGGGAGCCGCTCGACTCCGGCGCGCTCCGGTTCTCGTCGTCGCTTGAGACCGACAGGAGGCTTGCGGACGAGGATATCGGCGGGAGTCTTGCCCACGTCGGCATGCTGGCGGCGGCGAAGATCGTCTCCGCGGTTGATGCGCGGAAGATCACCCGGGCGCTGCGGAGTATCCGGCGGGAAGTGGCGTCCGGCCGTGCCCGGTGGCTGAGCGTGGATCCCGGTTCGGGACGGTTCACGGCCGACGACATCCACATGGCCGTCGAGAAGCGTCTGATCGCGATGGTCGGCGACGCGGGAGGGAAGCTGCATACCGCGCGGAGCAGGAACGATCAGGTTGCGCTTGACACGAGGCTCTTCCTCATGGGCCGGATCGACGGGGTCGCCCTGCTGATCCGCTCCGTGCAGCGTGCGTTCGTTGCGAAGGCGGAGGAATTCGGCGAGGTCATGATGCCGGGATACACGCATCTCCAGCGCGCGCAGCCCGTCCTCCTCGCCCATCACCTCCTCGCGTATGTGGAGATGTTCGAGCGCGACAGGGAGCGGTTCCTCGATTGCCGGAAACGCGCGGCCCTTTCCCCCCTCGGGGCCGCGGCCCTTGCCGGGACCTCGTTTCCGATCGACAGGGAGAAGATCGCGCGCTCCCTCGGGATGGCCGGGATCGTTGCCAACAGCATCGATGCCGTGAGCGACAGGGACGCGCTCCTGGAATTCATAAGCGCCGCCGCCATCACCATGATGCACGCGAGCAGGATCGCCGAGGAGCTTGTGCTCTGGACGTCGAAGGAGTGGAGCTTCGCGGAGATCGGTGAGTCCTTTACGACCGGCAGCAGCATCATGCCGCAGAAGAAAAACCCCGACATGGCGGAGCTTATCCGCGGAAAGACCGGGCGCGTGTACGGGGACCTGATGGCGCTTCTCACGGTGATGAAGGGTCTCCCGCTCGCCTACAACCGCGACATGCAGGAAGACAAGGAGCCGCTTTTCGATGCCGCGGATACGGTGGGCGGCTCGCTCGACATACTCGGCCGGATGATCAGTACCGTAACGTTTGACAGGGAGCGGTTCGAAGATGAGCTGAACGGCGACCAGCTTCTGGCCACGGAGCTCGCGGATTATCTCGTGCGGAAGGGGATCCCGTTTCGCCGGGCGCACGGGATCGTGGGGGAGATTGTCGCGCTGAGCGCGGAGCGGGGCGTGTCGCTGGGAGAGCTTCCTCTGGGAGAGTACACCCGCCGATCACCGGCATTCTCCGGGGACATCTCGCTGCTTCTCGACGCGCGGACGTCGTTGTCGATGAAGAAATCCGCCGGGTCCACCTCCCCCGAAGAAGTGGCGAAGGCCCTCCGGCGCTGGAAAAAGACGCTCGGACGGTGAGGGCGCCTTATTGCGCGGCGAGCCTGTGCACCTCCTCAACGATCTGCCGCGCTTTGAGCGAGTCGATCTTCCCCTCCTTGTAACTGCTGTAGAACATCCCCGCCAGCGTCTTGACGTCGTCGGTTTTGACCGAGCCGGACTGGAGCCGTTTGTGAAGCTTCAGAAAATCCGCCTTTGCTTCGTTTACCGCGGTCTGATCCGGAAGTCTCTGCAGAACCTGTTCCTCGACCTTAGTGAGCGCCCTGTCGATTGAATACGTGACGATCTTCTCGCGGTTCAGGTAGAGGAGGAGGGAGCCCGTGAGAACGATGACGGCGAGAACGCCTGCGGAGATCAGGAGGATTTTCTTCATCTACCGTGACGCTCCCGGTCCGCAGACCATCTGCTCCAGCCGAGCGATTCTTTCATCCATCCATGCCCCCCGATCAGGTTCCGCGCCGAAATTCCCCATTCGTTGAACGACCAATATACGAAATCCCTCCCCAATCGCGCAAATAGGTGCCTCTTCGCCCTCGCCCGGGTATTCGCGCATCCGGGGGAGCCGGTCAATCCTGTTCCATCAGCGAAGATTCCTGTCAAATCCTGACGATTTGACTCTGGCCGGCTGAGTCTCTACATTATCAGGAGTATTCAGCGCGCTTTGACACAGGCCTCTTTCCATTGACGGAAAAGAGGCCTGCCGCTTTCAGGAGGCGCATCGAAAGGAGGCAAATCGATGGCACTCCGTTCATTCTCCCTGATTGTACTTCTCGTTATTCTCTCCTCTGTACGCTCGTCGGCGGGGTCTTCTGAGAACGGATCGCGCGGGTCGCTTCACAGGATCCGGGGCACCGCGGTGTATCGTCCTTTCCTTATCAACGATGTATTCAATTATTACGGAAATAACGGCGACGGGTCATTTAATAGATTCAACTCAAATAACGAAGGATTTGAATTCCCGATAGGGACGGGTAAAACAGTGGTATTCGAAGACGGCCTCGTCTGGGCAGGATATCACAAGGGCAGGCTGGTTCCGAAAGCCGGAGGGTCCGTGTACCTGCACGCTCTTCAGCCCGGGCCGATACTCCAGTATGGGACCTCATCCACTGATCCGGTTCCCGCAGACCCGTCTGATCCCTCCTACAGAATCTACCGGGTAAGGCCTGATGTCAATCCGTCGGTACCGTTCGCATCTGTGAGCGATATTATTGCGAGCGGGGAAGTGGCGTACATCGATCGTTACGAGAGTCTCACCGCGATGGACATCTACAGCCAGTATGTCAACGACTGGAATGAGTGGCCGGCTGCGCTCGGTGCTCCGTTTTCGTATGGTACAGGTCCGGATGGAAACCAGCGCATGGCACCCGCTCCGTATGATCCGAGGTTTGATATCCCGGGCCGTCCCGGCGCCGATCAGACCCTGTGGTACACGTCAAATGATCTCGACTCCGCTGCTGTCGCCTCGCTCACCGGCTCACCCCCCATCGGTCTGGAGATGCAGCGCACGATCTGGGGGTACCGCCGGCCGGGTGCGCTCGGGCAGGCGATATTCATGAGCACGCTGCTCCTGAACAAAAGCGGGGCCGCCGTGGACTCCATGTACGTGGGCCAGTGGGCGGACCCTGATATCGGGGACGGCATGGCGGATTACATCGGATGTGACACGCTTCTGAACATGGGGTACGGGTACAAGGCAATACCGACCGACGCCCTCTACGGGAAATTCCCTCCCGCAGTCGGTTTTATCCTTCTGCAGGGACCGGTCATACCGTCCCCGGGTGATACGGCCACGTTCAAGTCTCACCGTAAGTACGGATACAGGAATCTCGCCATGACGTCGTTTACGCCTGGCCTGAAGGATCTGTTTCCGAACGGTGATATCTACACGGGCGCGGGCGGAGACGCACTCTGGTACGTCGCACTCAGGGGCCTGATGCCGTACGTCGATACGCCGTGGGTCGACCCGGCTACGGGGTTGCCGTCGAAATTTCCGTTTTCCGGAGATCCTGCGACGCATTCAGGATGGCTCCCTTCGTTCGGACCCCGTGACATTCGCCTGACGGTGAATTCCGGTCCGTTCAGGTTTGCAGCGGGTGATACGCAGGAAATCGTCGTCGCACACGTCGCCGGTCTCGGCGCGGATTACCTCTCAAGCGTTACGATGCTGCGGGCGGAGGCTGCCGGTCTCAGAGCGGTGTACAATGGCTCCTTTGTGAACGCGGCACCCCCCGCGCCGCCGGTTGTCTCCGTGGGACAACTCGACGGGGAGATCGTCCTCTCGTGGAGCGACTCCGCCTCGGTTGCTGCAACGGAAATCCCTGTTCATCAGGGGTACGCGTTTGAAGGATACAATGTGTACGAATACGCGTCTTCATCGGGTCTGTTGCCTTCTCGTCTTGCGACATACGACATCGTCGACGGAATTAAGGCGATTGCAGACACGGTGTTCGACGAATCGACCGGACTGTACCTGACAGATGTGGTCGAAAGGGGGACGGACAGCGGAATACTTCGTTCAATCGACATCAGGAAGAGCGTCATCTCGAATCTCCCCCTTGCGAACGGTACTCCATATTATTTTGGCGTTACCGCGTACTCATATTCCGGGAGTTCCTCCTCGTTTATCGGATCACACAGCATCGAATCCTCTCCACGGATACTCACCGTGGTCCCGCAATCCACGAATCCCGGCACGCGGTATAACCAATCCCGTGGCGACACAATACCCGTCACGATGACCGTTGCTCCGGGATTTCCTCACAGCGACGGAAGTGTGGTCCCCACGGTCGTCGACCCGACGCGCATCACCGGCGATACGTACGCCGTGACATTTGCTTATGACACCGTTCAAAGGGTCCTCACCTGGGGTATCAGGGATCAGACGAGTAACCGGTCTCTCGTGAGCGGCCTGACCGGCCAGTACGGGGGAGGGGATTCACCCATAGTGGACGGCATCCGCGTGGAGGTCTACACCCCGGCCCCCGGGATGAAATCTGGTGATCAATATAGCTACCCTGGCGACAGTGCGGCGTGGGGATGGTATATCCCGTCAGGGTCGAGAAAATGGAGTCCTGCCGGCGCCGATACTCTCGACATATATCACCTCGAGGGATTCACGTACGGCGGCGCATACAGCGGCGCAATCGGAAACGCGTTTGATCACTGGTACAGCGGCGGTGTGACGTATGATAAACTGGCCAATGTGCTCATCAAATTTGCGGCTACCGACAGCACATGGAACGTCTCTGCGCCGCCGCCGGATGCCAATTTTTCCCGTGGATACCGGTACGTCCGCCATGCAACTGACCAATCGACGTTCGCTGCGCATCCCGGCTGGTCGGCATTGATACCGAACAAATCGGGGGGATATGCGTATCAGGATTACAACTACAGCATCCCGTTTTCAGCCTGGAATATGGATGTGAAGCCGCCCGTAAGGCTCGCGGTCGGACACCTGGAAAACAACGCGCCCGGAGGGTTCGTCGACGGCAAGTGGTGGCCCCCCTACATTCTGATGCCTGGAGCGGACAATGCAGGGACGCAGCGTGAATTCTGGTTCATATTTGATGCGCCGTACACCGATCCCGCTCCGATTCCCGCGTTGACTGTCGACATTCTCAATAACGCGACCCCCATGATGTGGTTCGGGATGCCGGACATGCGGCAGAATTCCTACTCTGGGGGGGATGAGTTCATGATAATCGCCAGCCATGCCAACGCGCCGGCGGACACGTTCAAGTTTACGCCGAAAGCGCCGACCCTGGGCGACCCGGGTATCGCGAGAGTGGACGTCACGAAGATCAATGTATTCCCGAATCCTTATCACAGCTTCGACATCGGAGACCCCGGACGGTTGACTCAGGTGGTGACGTTTACACACCTTCCTCAAAGGGCGATAATCCGGATATACACGCTCGCCGGGGTCATGGTGAAATCGATACAGAAAGACGACCCGGGTCAATTCCTCGCCTGGGACTTGAAGAACGAATCCGGCCGCCCCGTCGCCTCCGGCATGTACCTGGTCTACATTCAGATGCCCGATCTCGGGTCGACGAAGACACTGAAACTGGGAATACTGGCCGAAAAGCAACAGATGTGACTGCCATCTCTTTTCCTTGCTTATCGCTTCATGGAGATGTATCTTCCGATACCGCTTGTGGATTCCTGCGATAGACACCTTCGAATTCATGAAACAGCTCGTCATCGGGATTGCCGGGGGGACGGGATCCGGCAAAACCACCGTTACCAATGCGATCCTTGAGCAGCTCGATCCGGGGCGGGTCACGGTCATTCAGCACGACTCCTACTACAGGGATATCAGCGCGCATGGAGGCCTCCGCCCGGAAGAGGTCAACTTCGACCATCCCGATTCGCTCGAGACGGACCTCCTGATCCGGCACATGCAGGATCTCCGCGCCGGACGTCCCGTTGAAGAGCCGGTCTATAACTTCACGACGCACAGGAGGCTGGACGAGACGCGGCGCATCGATCCGAAGGAAATCATCATCATCGATGGAATTCTGATCCTTGTGGAGAAAAGGCTCCGGGACCTGATGGATATCCGTCTGTATGTCGACGCGGACGCCGATGAGCGGCTGATACGGCGAATCCGGCGCGACATACTCGAGCGGGGACGGTCCATCGACTCTGTCATGAATCAATACATGAAAACGGTGAAGCCGATGCACCTGCAGTTCGTCGAGCCGAGCAAACACTGGGCGGACATCATCATACCCCGCGGCGCCGAGAACACCGTCGCGATTGACATGGTCGTATCGAAAATCCGGATGTTGCTCGGGGAGGCCGCCGGCGCATGAACATCATCGATTGGACCCCCCAGCTCCGCTTCGCCGTTGCGCTCGGTCTCGGGTTCCTTGTCGGCCTGGAGAGGGAAGGAGCGAAGGTCGAACGGAAGACGATGGTGTTCGGGGGGGTGCGCACCCACCCGATGATCGCGATGTTCGGGTTCGGCTGCGCGTGGCTCTCCCAGATCGGCGTCGCGTTCATTCTTCCGGCGGGACTCGCGGCGATGATTGCCCTGACGTCGCTCTCGTACAGCGCGAAGATCCGGGCCGATCGCTTCGGGTCGACGACGGAATTTTCCGCGATCCTGACATTCGTGGCGGGAGCGCTGGCCCTCCTGGCGGACATCTGGGCTGCGATGGCGGTCGGGGTTCTCAACGCGATACTCCTCTCCGAGAAATCGTCGCTCGAGACATGGGTGGAGCGCCTGGACCGCGCGGAGTTCCTCGCGACGCTCAAATTCCTCCTCGTCACGCTCATCGTTCTGCCGGTGCTTCCCGACCAGTCGTATACGCGCTACGGGCTCAACCCGACGCACATCTGGGAAATCGTCATTCTGGTCTCCACGATCGGCTTCGTGGGGTATTTCCTTTCGAAGCGGCTCGGCGACCGGGTGGGGCTCTGGCTGTCGGGACTTCTGGGCGGCATCGTCTCGAGCACTGCGGTGACGGTCGCGGTCGGCCGCGCAGCCCAGACTGATCCCTCGAGGGGACGGAATGCGCTCCAGGCCGCGATACTCGCCTCAAGCGTCATGTACCTCCGGCTCCTGGTTCTTATCGCCGTAATCGGGCCTCAGTTTCTCCCGTATCTCTGGTGGAAATGCGCCCTCCTCGCTGCGACGGGGGTGGTCCTCGCCATTCTGACCCCCCGGAGAGACCCCGAGGGCGCGGCGCAGCCAGCTCCGGCGCTCCACAATCCGTTTGAGATTACCCCCGCGCTTGTGTTCGCCGCGGTGTTCGTCGTCCTGATGGTCGTGACGTCCGTCGTGAAGGGAACGCTCGGGAACTCCGGACTCATCGGTCTCGGCGCCGTCGTCGGCGTGAGCGATATCGATCCGTTCATACTTTCTCTCGCACACCCGGGCGACACCCCGATCGGCGTGGCGGTCTCCGCAATGCTCATCGCAATGATGAGCAATACCATCGCCAAAGGGACGTATTTCGGATTTCTCGTCAGGGGAGAGCGGAAACAGGCCGCGTGGCGTTATCTCCTCTGGGCCGCCATTCACATACCCCTGGTGCTGATGCCGTGAACCATGAACGCCTGATTGTCCCTCCGGGGAAGACGATAAAACTGAAGGAGTACGATCCCGCCTACACGGGAAAATTCTCCTCGAAAGAGGACGCTGCGGAGAAGCTCGAATCGGACATCGCCGCGCTCGCCGCATTGCAGGACGTCCTGTACGCGCAGAACTCGTTTTCCCTGCTGCTGATTTTCCAGGCCATGGACGCGGCGGGGAAAGACGGGGTCATCAAGCACGTCATGTCCGGCGTGAACCCGCAGGGGTGCCAGGTTGTCAGCTTCAAGACGCCGTCCGCTGAAGAGCTCGCGCACGATTATCTCTGGCGATCGATGAAACAGGTGCCCGAGCGGGGACGGATCGGGATATTCAACAGATCCTACTATGAAGAAGTCCTCGTCGTCCGCGTGCACCCCGAGATCCTCGGGAGCCAGAAGATCCCCCGGGAGCTCGTGACGAAGGATATCTGGAAGGAGAGGTTCGAGCAGATCAATGCGTACGAACGGTACCTCAGCCGGAACGGTACGGTCATACTCAAGTTCTTCCTGAACGTCTCGAACGGCGAGCAGAAGAAAAGGTTCCTGGAAAGGATCGATACCCCGGCGAAGAACTGGAAGTTCTCTCCGGCCGATGTCCGGGAGAGGGCGCACTGGAAGGAGTACATGAACGCGTTCGAGGAAGTCTTCAACAACACGAGCACGAAGTGGGCGCCCTGGCATATCATCCCCGCGGATCACAAGTGGTTCACCCGCGCGGCGGTGGCGGACGTCATCGTCTCCGCGCTCAAATCTCTGGATCTGCACTATCCGGTTCCGGATGCCGAACACAGGAAGAGTCTGAAGGAAGCACGAAAGACCCTGGAGGACGATCACTCATCCACATAGGAGAATCTGCAATGCGCCACCATCGTACGCTCCTTCTCGGGGCGGCACTCGCTCTCGCACTCGCGCCGGCCCCCGCGCAGGAGGTCAAGCCCCCGGCGCCGCCGAAGGAAGGGATCAAGGCGTTCGCCGACGTGATCCCGAAAGAGGCGAAGGCGGATACCGGGCTTTTCAATGTCTACCGCGTGAAACAGAAATGGTTTTTTGAAATCCCGCGGAAGGAGCTCGGCAAGGACTTCCTCCTTGTCTCGAGCCAGGCAATGACCCAGACCGGACTCGGGTACGGGGGGGACGAAGTGAACGACCAGGTCGCCCGCTGGGAGAGGGTCGAAGACCGGATCCTTCTCCGCAGCGTCATGTACTTCGCCGTCGCGGCCGATTCACTCCCGATCAGCTACGCGGTCAGGAAAGCGACGAACGCGCCCATCCTCATGTCGTTCGATATCCAGGCGTACAACAAGGACTCCAGCGCCGTCGTCATCGACGTGAGCGGTCTCTTCACCGCGGACATGACGGAGTTCGGACTCTCCCGGTTCGAGCGTGACCAGTACAAGGTCCGGCGTCTCGATCCCTCCCGGTCGTTCGTCCAGCGGATGAAGCCTTATCCCGACAACCTGGAGGTGGAGGTGATGCTCACGTACGACGCTGCCCAGGTGCCGATGGATAATTCCCTGAGCACGATAAGCATCGTGATGCACCACTCGATGGTCCGGCTTCCGGAGAAACCGATGACTCCCCGGCTGTACGATGCGCGCGTCTCCTATTTCGGCATTTTCCAGTACGACTACGGATACGATTCGCAGCGGGCCGAAGAGCGGCGGTATATCGCCCGCTGGCGTCTCGAGCCGAAAGACTCGGCGGCATATGCGCGCGGCGAGCTTGTCGAGCCGAAGAAGCCGATCACGTTTTACATCGACCGCGGGACACCGGACAAATGGCGCCCCTGGCTGAAGAAGGGGGTGGAGGACTGGCAGGCCGCTTTCGAAAAGGCGGGGTTCAGGCACGCGATTGTCGCGAAGGATCCGCCGTCGGTCAAGGAGGACCCCAACTGGAGCGGTGAGGACGTCCGGTATTCGACGATCCGGTGGCTCCCGTCCAACATTGAAAACGCCTACGGCCCTCACATCAGCGATCCCCGGACCGGGGAGATCCTCGACGCCGACATCGGGTTCTTCCACAACGTGATGAACCTTGCGCGCAACTGGTATTTCGTCCAGGCGGGCGCGGTCGATACCGCATGCAATACGCTCCCGCTTCCCGATGAGCTCATGGGACGGATGCTCGAATACATCACCGCGCACGAGGTCGGGCACTCGCTCGGGTTCCCGCACAACATGAAGGCCAGCTCGCAGTACCCCGTGGACAGCCTCCGCAGCCCGTCGTTCACGGCGAAGTACGGAGACGAGGCCTCGATCATGGACTACGGGCGTTTCAACTACGTCGCCCAACCGGGGGACGGCGCGACGCTCATCCCGAAGATCGGTCCGTACGACATCTTCGCGACGGAATGGGGGTACAGGTTATTCCCCGGCGTGAAATCCCCCGATGACGAGAAAACCGCGCTCAACGCGATCGCCGCGCGGCAGGAGAAGGAGCCGTACCTCAGGTTCGGGGATCCCGACGGGATCGACCCGACGGCGCAGACCGAAGACCTCGGGGCCGATCCGGTCCAGGCGACGACGTACGGGCTGAAGAATATCGCCCGGATCGCCGATAAGCTCCTCAGTGCGACGACGAAGCCCGGCGAAGACTATTCGAATCTGCGTGAGATTTATGGCGAGCTCATCGCACAGCGCACGCGTGAGTTCGGCCACGTGGCGAACGAGATCGGCGGGGTGGTGATGACGCGGCGCGTGGCGGGCGAGGCCGGCGTAGTGCATACGCCGGTTCCGGGGTCAAAACAGAGGGAAGCGATGGCGTTTCTTCTGAAGGAAGGCTTCCGGACGCCGATCGAGATCCTGAAGCCGGGACTCGTCGCCCTGTTTGAGCCTACGGGAACAGAAGAGAGGGTGCTCGGCGGACACCGGGCTCTCCTCTCGATTATTCTGAACAATGGGCGCCTGGAAAGGCTCGTGAACACCGCCGCACTTGCCCCGGAGAACGAAAAGTCCTACCTCCTTGGTGAGATGAGCGCGGACTTGCAAAAGGGGATCTGGAGCGAGCTCGATGCGCCCCGGGTGAAAACCGACGTGTACCGCCGCAATCTTCAGAGGGCGTACATTGAGCTTATGGGGCAGAAGCTCAATCCGCCGCCGTGGTCACCCCCGCCGGGACTTCCCCCGGGATTTTTCCTCATGCCTCCGCCCCCTCTTCCCGGCGAAGCGCGGGCGATAATCCGCGCCGGGCTCATGGATCTGGACGGCGCGCTCGCACGGGCGTTGCAGAAACCGTCCGATCGGGAGACGAAAGCGCATCTCCTTGACAGCAGGTACCAGATTTCGAAGATTCTCTACCCGGACAAAAAAATGTAGCTTTGGTCGGAGATGTACGACGCCTTGGGCGAAGTCCCGCTTCACACGGTTGAGGCGGGACTCGCCATTTGCGACTCGCATTCGTCGGGCGTGCCTCGTTCGGTCCTGCCTTCCATTGGCGGGCGGGGCCTTTCATCGTATTGGTCCTGCGCTTATTTCCCTCCACCCGGAATCACCGCCGCGAAGAAGCTTCGGTAGAACGCGACGCTTCCGGTGAGAAGGATGGCACCCATGGCGGTGTACGGAAACGAAAGGTAATAGAGGGGGATGGAGGAGTTGCGGAGCGATATTCCTGCCGTCATCATGACGGCGATCATGATGTATCCCCGCCACGCGGTAAACGCAAACACGCATGCGCGCTCGGGGAGCTCACCGATCCTTGCGATGTTTTTCCTGACGATGCCCCCGAAGAAGAAGACGTACCCGGCTGCAGCCGCGGCGATCGATCCTGCTTCGACGGATGCGATCACCGGGAGCGAAAACACCCCAAGCCACGAAGCGCCCCGGACGCAGAGCAGGCCCCCGGCAAGTGTCCAGAGGATTCCCGCGATCGCATAGAGGAAATAGCGGGGGACGGCGGGATTAAATCGTCTGATCATCCCTGAATATAGCGAATGCCCGGACGGGATTCCCGCAGTGGCCGTTCCTCCTATTCGCGCTTCCTCCTGAGTATCCCTTCGATCTGCTTCAAATGGTTCAGGTCGTGTCCCGCCATCATCTCGGTCAATCGTGTGACGGTCTCCTTGCCCCGTTCTTCGTGCATGCCGTAGTAGCTCCACATCCCCTTCGGCAGGAGCCGGAGGAGCCTCACGTTGTGCTCGCGCTGCACGCGGTACGCCTCGAACGAGTCCTTCGGATTCTGCCTGTCGTACCGGAAGTTCGTGGCCCAGACGTCCTGGTCGAATGCCTGCACGCGTGTCCCGTTGGAGCCGAGTATGAGCCGCATCCTGTACCCGAACGTAAGCTCCGCATCGGCCAGGTGTGCGAGAATCTCTCCGACGGACCATTTGCCGGGCCCCGGATTCCAGCGTAGTTGCCTGCCGGCCGCCCCCTGCAGGAGCCGCCCGATCCTCCGCGGGGTTGCCGAAAGGACGGAAAGGGGCTGTTTTCCCTTCTGGTAGCTGAGAATGCGCCTTTTGTACTGTGCCGGCGTTTCCTGCATTGATCCCTCCTGAATTTGTGTCTGAAACGTTGAATCGGGGCTGAAGGTTTCCTTGGCGTTAGAGTTGACAGTCATGCAGGCGGATAGTATATTCGGCTCACAGGATTGTCGAGCCGTTCGCTTTTTCTCCTCGCATTTCTTCTTACGCAGGCTGCACCAGAAACCCGGTCATCTCAATTACAAAACGAAAGGAGTCCTCCGATGGATTTTTCTGATATCCTGCAAGTGCTTTTTCGCTGGATTCATGTTGTCGCGGGGATACTATGGATCGGCCTGCTGTATTGGTTTAACTGGGTCAACGTTCCGCTCGGCGCGGCGCTGGACGGCGACACCAAGAAAAAAATGATTCCGGAATTGATTCCCCGCTCCCTCTACTTCTTCCGGTTCGCCGCGCTCTGGACATTGGTCGTCGGGCTCCTTCTCCTGGCGCTCGTGTATTATCACGGCGGTCTGATGTTCGAGCAGGGCGCGCCGGGGTGGGGCCTGCCGGGCATCGTCATGCTTGTCGTCGTCTTCCTGATTTTCCCCGTCTATGACGCGCTTGCAAAGAGTTCGCTCGGGAAAAATCTCCGCGCGATCGGGGCGGTCGGGTTCGTTCTCATCGCCGCGATTGTCTATGCGATGGTGTACTGGGCCGGCTTCAGTTACAGGGCCTACAGCATCCATACGGGCGTGATGTTCGGCATGATCATGGTCATGAATGTCTGGATGAGGATCTGGCCCGCCCAGAAAAAGATCATCGCCGCGGTGAAAGAAGGGACGCCGCCCGATGCCGCACTGGTCGCCCGGGCCGCCCAGCGCTCGCGCCACAACACGTATCTCTCGGTTCCGCTCGTCTGGACGATGATCAACTCGCACACGGTGGTCCCTGGTGCCGACAGTCCTCTCTGGCTTCTGGGCGTCATTCTGGTCGGCTGGGGCGGGGTGACACTCATCTACGCAAAGTCCACAAAAATCAAAGGGATGTGAGCCCGCAGGGTCTGCCGGGTGCCGGCGAATTCAAGGGGGATGTTGTAACGGATCTCGACTCGGGGACCGTGTACAAACTCTCGAGAAGCTGAACGGGGCAGGAATGCACTTCTCCCCGCCCCGTTCAGTGAACTATCTTCTTGATCTGGTCCCGCCGTTTCCTGCCGGGTTTCTCAGCAATCCCGCCGGTTTGTGCCGGGTTGTGTTTTTCCCTCCTGCGTCGATATTATCTTCGCCCGCCGCTTCCTCCTGAAGACCGGCTCCCTGCGCTGCGCGCGGGTGCAGGTGCCGGTGCCGGGGACGGATTCGACCGCTGGGCCCCTGTTGTCCGTGTCGGTTGTACCGCCGTCCCCCCCGATCCGCTCCCGTGTCCTGTCACGACAGGAACGGAGGGAGAAAACAGGGGGTAACCGTACAGGACGGGGGGAGGGAGATAGTCCATGGCGATCACGACCGGCTGATCCGCGATGACCGGCTGCGCCTCGGCCTCTTCGGGGGGTTCACTTTCGGTGCGATAGAATTGCGTATAGCAACCGCCGAAGAAAAGCGTCCCCGAAAGGATGAACGTCAGGGCAGCAAGGCCTGTACCTGTAGTCTTCATTGTCGTGGTCCTTTCTGCGGTCATCCGGAATTGAAGCAATTGTCATGCCTCCTGAATTCCTCCGGAATGCGATATATTTGCGCCGTCAACTGTCCTGAACGTCCGATCGATGTCCTGCGGAGTGGACATGACTGTCTATTCCAGGACCCCCCGGGCCAGGCGACCGAGCGTACCTCCCCCCCGTCTTCCGCTGAATCGTTCTTAAGATGTCCATCTCGCCCGGGAGAACCGGGATGGACGTGACCTCCCGCATCTCGAGCTTGTTCGAGCTCATCACGGTGGAGGTCACGTTCTTGTCCGAGCGCTCGCCGGAGACGACCACCTCGCCGACCGTGATCGGTTCGGGTGTGAGCGAGAAATTCAACACCCTGTCGCGGGTCAGGTCGACGGAGTCGGAAAGAACACGGTAGCCCGGGTACTGGACGAGGAGCCCGTAGTGGCCTGAGGGGATCGTGAGAGAATAGAATCCGTACGCGTTCGTGGACGCACCGGTCTTCTTCAGGTTCCGGATAACGACGTAGGCTCCGATCAGGGCCTCTCCGTTCTCCGCATTTTTTATGGTCCCGCTCAGCGTGAATTTTTCCTCCGCATGCGCGTTCCCTCCCGTACGGGGGAGAAGGGCGGCGAAGGAAAGGAAGAAAAGGATCGGGAGATTCGGCGGGGCGGGTTTCATTCTCCACCGGGGTTTGACCTGAACTCGTGTCTGCGGGTCTGGAGAGGGGCCTTTTGAAGGCCGGTCGGCATACGTATGAGGGTGCACTGAAGCCTCGCCGGGGTGTAATCAGGGATAAACAGGTAGTATCAGAACTGTCCGGTTGCTTCCCTCCTCATGAAGAGCATAACGATGCCTCAATAAGGAGCGTTCCACCCGGAAATGAAACCGGTTTTCCTTCTTGACTTGTGCGCTGGAAATACCCAAATTGAGCGGAATTAGACGGGTTAAACGTTTCCGTGTGAAAACGGTCAAAAGGGGAATAGACCGCCGTCGCACGCCGGGCCAAACGTATCGTCGCGGTTCTGGTATCACATCCGGGAATCCCATGAACGTCCTTTTTCTCAATACCTGTCGCACCTGGGGAGGGGGGGAAGTTTCGCTGATGCAGTTGGTGGATTCCCTGAGTGCCCGGGGGCATGGTGTGACCGTGGCTTGCCGGAGAAACTCGGCGCTCCACCACCGGCTGAACGACTCGACGATCGATACGGTCCCTGTACGGTTCGGCGGCGATCTTGATCCCTTCACGATTCTGCGGCTCGCGCGGCTCATCGTCGGCAGGAAGATCGACGTCGTCTGCGTCCACACGGAAAAAGAGCTCCGCATCGGCGGTCTCGCTTCTCTTCTTGCCGCCGTTCCGGTCATCGTCAGCCACGAGGTTGACTTCCCGATCAAGGATTCGTTTCTCAACAGGATTTTCTACGGCAGAGTCGCTTCGGTCCTTGTCGCAAACTCGTACGCGACAAAGAACACCCTCCTCATCAGCGCCCCGTGGCTCCGTCCGGAGAAGATCCACGTCGTCTGGAAGGGGGTCGACGCGGGGAAATTCCGGCTCCCGTCGTCGGGCCGGCTCCGTGAAGAATTTCATATCGGCGAAGAGGACAGCGTCATTGGCTTCGTGGGGCGGCTTGACGAACAGAAAGGGCTGCTGACGCTCCTTGAGGCGATGGCGATCCTCGTCGAACGGCACAGAAACGCCCGGCTCGTCCTTGCAGGGGAAGGGAACCTGCGTCCCGCCGCCGAGAAGTTCCTGAAGGACAGGAATCTGCGGCGCCACGCCTACCTTGCCGGGTTCCGCGAGAACATCCCGGAGTTTCTCCGCGGGATTGATTTTCTGGTCATGCCCTCGAACTGGGAAGGCTTCGGCTATGCTGCGGTTGAAGCGATGGCGGCCGGGAAGGCCGTCGTTGCATCGCATGTGAGCAGCCTTCCGGAGATTGTCGATGACCACAGGACGGGCCTTCTTGTTCCCCCCCGCTCCCCCGAGCGGCTCGCCGACGCGATGGTGACGCTCATGGATAATCCGAAGCTCAGGGACTCGATGGGGCAGGCAGGGGCACGGAAGGTGGAAAACGTCTTCTCGGTGACCACGATGGCGGCGAACGTCGAATCGCTCCTCCTCGAAGCGTCAACCGCGCGTACGGAGGTGCAGCCGGCCCGCACTGCGCGGTCGTCGGTCGCCGGCTGGCGGCTCCTCTACCACTGGCTCCTCTGAAAGAAATCTTCACCATCCCGTTCTCTTCCGTCGGGATCTCCTTTCATCCGGCCCTCCTTTTGCGGGAATTCCAGTAAAGAAACACCGGGACGCCGAGCGCGAGGAAGCCGATCCCCGCCCACGCCTCTTCCGGCCGGTTGAAGAGCGTCGTGGCGACGAACCAGGCCGAAATCCCGATGAACACGAGCGGTGTCACCGGATACCCGAGCGTCCTGTACGGCCGCTCGGCGTCAGGGAGGCGCCTCCTCAGTATGAATACCCCCGCCGCCGCAAGGCCGAAGAAAATCCAGTCGGTGAACACGACATAGGAAATGAGATTCTCGAATGTCCCCCAGAACAGGACGAGGATGATCGCCCAGCCGGTCTGGATCATGATCGCGAGCGCGGGGGTGTGAAACCGCGGATGGATCTCCGCCACCTTCCGGAAGAAAAGTCCGTCGCGGGCCATCGCATAGTAGATGCGGGGTGCGGTAAGCGTGTAGATCCCCGTCGTCCCGAACGTCGACACGAAAATGGCGGCCGCGATGACGCCCGCCCCCGCGGGCCCCAGGATCGTCTGCATCGCGTCGGATGCGAGACGGGGCGAATCACCGATCGCGCTGACGGGGAGAAGAAGCATGTAGGAGATGTTTGTCAGCACGTAGACCGCGATGACGACGAGCGCGCCTGTGACCATCGCGAACGGTATCGACCTGCGCGGGTCCCTGGCTTCACCGGCGGCGTACGAAGCGTGCTGCCAGCCCCCGTACGACCAGAGCACGCCCACCATGGCGGTCGAGAGCGCCGCCCATGTCGAGCCCCCCTTCAGGTCCAGGGGGAGCGAGAAGTCGATGTGACGGTTGGTCCCCCATCCGATCCCCGCCACGATGAGAAATCCTATTCCCGAGAGCTTCAGGAGCGTGAACACGTCTGAAAACATCCCGGCGATCTTTACGCCGCGGACATTCAGCGCGGTGACGAGGAGCAGTCCGGTGATCGCGGCGACGCGTATGCCGGCCGGGGAGAGGGGGATGAAGTGCCCGAGATACAGGGCGAAGGCGAGACTCAGCGCGGCGATTCCCCCCGTGTTGCAGACGAGAAAATAGGCCCACCCGTACAGGAATCCGGCAAGCGGGCCGTACGCTTCATTCAGGTAGACGTAGACGCCCCCCGCACCCGGCATCATTCCGCCGAGCTCGGCGAATGTCAGGGCCCCCGTCAGCGCGGTCACGCCGCCGACAAGCCAGATGCCGATCATCCAGGCAGGGGAGGGGAGTGCGTGGGCGATGA
>Ga0209698_10000198_pt1 | contig 64769 bp, 57 predicted proteins | sample LitLauG_LLR_2012_FD_187203 | JGI IMG/M metagenome (GOLD analysis project Ga0209698, IMG submission 187203) | Freshwater sediment microbial communities from Pennsylvania, USA - Little Laurel Run_MetaG_LLR_2012 (SPAdes) (version 2) | ecosystem: Environmental > Aquatic > Freshwater > Creek >... | reverse complement strand
GAAAGGATTCCATCCGCCTCAGGCGAAAAACCGCAGCATGGGACGACGAATATCTCGCGAGCCTCGTAGCTGCCCAATAGCCTTCACCCGATTCCCCTGCCGTCATGGCCGACTATTTCACCCATTTCTCGTGCCTGCTCGACGTTGGCACGTCCGAGAACGCCGCTCGCGCGCTCGACCTCTACAACAACATCGCTTTCCGCGCTGGTGCGTCGAGCTTGCCGAGATCAGGCACGATGGCCGCCATCCGTTCGGTGTCTGCGGCAATCTCATCGAGCCCGATGAAGGCGACGTCGATGAGCTTGAGAACGGAGAGACTCGGGTTAGTGTAGCGCCAGCCCCGGCGGAGATCAGTCCAGACCCGATGGGCGAGAACTTTCGCCAAAGATCGTTGCGCGTCTTCGCGGACTACGGCCCCCGACTCTGGATCCAGCATCCAATGGATACGGGCGTCCTTGTTAGCCGCAGTGAATCCCAGCGCCTTTACAACTCGGAGACCGAACTCATCCTCTGCCATGCCATCGTCGCCGGCGTCTAGAACCGCCCGCAGGATCGCACCACGCAGTAGACTTACGAAGAGATAGTCATTGAAATGACCCGCCTGGAGAGCCGCATCCTGGCGGTTGTCCGTGAAGCCGAGCAGCTTGCGTTTCTCTTTTGGAACGCCGCTGTTCCTCCAATTCATCCATTCCAACGCGGTCGAAACAAGAAGTGTCGTCGCCGAGCTTCGGCCTTCACCGGATAGCCCTGCGAGCTTGGTGCGCTCGCGCATGCTTGGATGTGGCTGGTCGAGGCAGCACGGACAGAAACCAAATTTCCCCGGAATGAACCAAAAACTTCTCCCTGATGAATCTGGGCGTCCATCTGGAGCTACCTTCATCATCTGAGGAGCCCGGCGCTTCCTATTTGCCCGAAGCCGCTCGACGCCATTGCGCTCCTCGCGCCAATCCTCCGGATAGGTCTCGATGTCACCGGTGAAGGCATAATCTGGATCGTCACCGCCAGTGGGGGTCAGATAGCCAGCAGTTTCTCCTTCTTGATCGTCGAGAGGCGCATCATCGATGTTCCTTGGAATAAGCCGCACCCCATCGACATCTTCGCTCTTGGAAACGACGTGAACCTCATGTCCACATTCCCGGCAGAACCGGGTCGGATAAAGCCGATGTCCCGGCGCATCGGGATCTTCGAGCTGACCCTCGAACAGCACGTTTCTCGGCTTTTCGGTCAGCGTGGTGAATGTCTCACCAGCGCCCGAGATGAACTGATGAAGTTTGAACGCTAGAAATGCGCCTGTACCCAAGCCCCCTCGTTCCGCCTCCGGAAGGCTGATACGGGTCAAGAAAGACTCAAGCGCAGATCGGCAGGTCTCGATCTCTACACCGCTATCCTTCGACAGCAGTTCAGCTGCATCTTGGAATGGAATTGGCTTTTTGCGCTTGAGTTCCTGTTTGTCATCAAGCCCGATAGCCAGTTCGGTCCAAACCGCCAAAGGGTGCTTGGTCAGAACTTCATCTGTCAGCACATCAGGCAGTGAAGAAGTCAGGATAGGCGCGAGTTTCGATCGAACATCCTCAAGTTTTTGGCGATCATCCGTCGCCCGTTGAAGCGACTCGTCAATAACGGATTCCGGACCGATGAACGTACCGAAAAGGCGCGAGGCAACGTCCGCGACGGCCTGAGCGCGGCTGATTTCGGATCCTTCGCTTGCCATGGTGGCCGAGGTCCCGATGCAGATTGGCGCTTTGTCGGGCGTGCAACGATTTCGAAGGCGGCGTACGAGGATGGCGACATCGGCGCCTTGGCGACCGCGATAGGTATGCAGCTCATCGAGAACGATAAAGTTCAGACCGGTTGCGTTCTCTATCACCTTGATGTCGAGACTATCTTGGCGCGTGAGTAGTAGTTCGGCCATCATAAAATTGGTCAAGAGGATGTCCGGTGGGTCGTCAGCAATCCGTCGCCGCTCTTCTTGGCTTTCTTGACCAGTGTATCGCCGGACAATCGGTTTGAGATCATTTGGCAGGCCGGACTGGGAGATGAACTTGTCGATCTCGTTCATCTGACTGTTGGCCAGTGCGTTCATCGGATAGACGATGATCGCGCTCGTTTTGCGTGCCCTCCCGGCCTTTCGCGCACGGACGACCGCATCGACTATTGGCACGAAAAAGCAGAGCGACTTTCCTGAACCCGTGCCGGTTGTGACGACGTAGCTCTGGCCGGTGCGAGCCTTGGCGATGGACTGCGCCTGATGTCGATGAAACCGTATCGGCGTCGCGCCAAAACGGAAAATGCGACCAGTCGCTTCGTCGAGGTCACCCGAAGCGACCAGATCATCCACTGTCGGTCCCTGAAGATAACGGGGATTGAGAGACAGAAGGGCGTCTGGCCAGAAGCGCCCGGCGTCGTATTGGCGATCGATTTCAGACTTCAGGTCGTCAGACCGAATAGTGCTGAAGGACCGCGAGAAGCGGGCGTAGGAGTCGATCAAACGATGGTCGAATTCGAACGCCTTCATTTTTGGAACCTCTCGGCAAGGTAGGATGGCATTTCGGCGAGAGACAACTCCTGCGAGGAGTTGCCGCTGCGCACATAGAATTTTTCTTGGCCGACGCCGTTCTTATCCTTCACGGTGAGCACGAGGGGTTTCGCTGATGGCTGAATATCGACTTGGCAAATCTCGACCTCGCCAATGGACGGAAACAGGACCTTTAGCTTGCTGCTGATGAAGGCCGCTCCAAACGCACCGTTCAATAGGTTGCGCAGGTGCAACTCGAATTTGTCGCGGTTCGCGCCGCCGAGTGACAGGTAGTCCCCTTCGAGACCAAGGATTTCGCCACTGTCGCTGACGCCGATGAGCAGCGTTCCGCCCTGGCTGTTGGCGAAGGCCGCGACCGTCTTGACGATCACCTCCTCCAGTTTCTTGTTGGTCGCCAATTCCTTGAAGTCCCAGCGCAGGGACGATTTGAACTCCAGTTCGTCGTCCTCGCCCTCGGCAATCAGCTCTTCCAGAGTGATGGCGGCTTCCGGCGGCTTGGTGTCGGTGATGCCTTTCAGGAAGGCGTTGAGATGCGTTGCCAACGCTTTACGCCGGGCTTGCAAAAAGGCCTCGTAGTTCTGGATTTCCCAAAGCGCAGGGTCTTCGGGAACGCATTGCAGGGCTAGGCTATCGGGGAATCGTTCCTTCACGTCGGCCAGATATGCCTTTGCGTCCGGGCCAACCTCGTCGGCCGGGTTGGCGACCTTTTCGCCGTGCAAGATGGCGAAGGCGAAGACCAGCTTCACGATGTCTCTGACGTGGACCGCCGTTGCCGGCGCCCCACGGTCCTTCACCTTCGCACACAGCCCGCGTAAATCCTCCGGCAGGATTTCCGGAAGCAGCCGGTTGCGAAAGGCCGGAAGGATGTCGCGCTCGAAGATCGATCTGCGCATGGCCCTCGTGCTGTCGGCCATTCGCGCTTCCTGAAGCCAGCGTTCGCCAAACTCGCCAAAGCTCTTCGCCTCCTGGAGGCGGCGTTTCTCACGTTGCTTCTCCTGTGCGGGCGAGCGGCCTTCCGCAATGGCGCGCCGGGCATCGATAACTTTCTCGCGCGCCCGCGCCAGCGAGAGGCCCGCGGGGCCGTAGCGACCCATCAACGTCTCCCGACGGCCGTTCAGCCGGTAGTCCAGGCGGAACACGATCGCACCCGATGGCTGAACCACGACGTACATACCGTCACGGTCCACAATCTTGTATAATTTCTCTTTTGGTTTCAGTGTCTTGATTGCGGCGTCGGTTAGCATCTCCGCCCTCCAGAATAGCCTCTAAATACCGGAGAGCGCCCAATTATACCGTCAGGCTAAAAACGACCATCCGCGCCGGATATTTTCCCTGTTTTTACAACGATTTAGATCAATAAATATACCGTCAGAAGCTCTCTTAAGTCTGACGGTATATCCAATTTTGGGCTGAGACAAGATAGACCATACCGTCAGCCATACCGTCAATTCGCAGGCTAGTCCGGCGATAGATGCCGAAAGACTAAGAGATTATTATTTATATATTTCAGTCTGTTAAGTCATATTCTGGCGTAGTTTCGGATACGCTCGGATGGGGAAAAATCATTCCCACTCAATCGTCCCGGGCGGTTTGCTGGTGACGTCGTAGACCACCCGGTTGATGCCCCTCACCTCGTTGATGATGCGTGTGGCGGCGCGGCCGAGGAAGCTCATATCGAAAGGAAAGAAGTCGGCGGTCATGCCGTCGCTGGAGGTCACTGCCCGCAAGGCGCAGACGTGATCGTAGGTGCGCCCGTCGCCCATGACGCCGACGGTGCGGACCGGCAGCAGCACAGCGAACGCCTGCCAAATCGCGTCATAAAGGCCGGCTTTGCGGATTTCGTCGAGATAGATCGCATCGGCCTTGCGCAGGATGTCGAGCTTCTCCGGGCTGATCGCGCCAGGGATGCGGATGGCGAGGCCGGGACCGGGAAACGGATGGCGGCCGACGAAATGCTCGGGCAGGCCAAGCTCGCGCCCGAGCGCGCGCACCTCGTCCTTGAACAATTCGCGCAACGGCTCGACCAATTTCATGTCCATGCGCTCGGGCAGACCGCCGACGTTATGGTGCGACTTGATCGTCACTGACGGGCCGCCGGAGAAGGAAACGCTTTCGATCACATCGGGATACAGCGTTCCCTGCGCGAGAAACTTCACCGCGCCGCGACCATCTGCGGCGATTTTTCGCGCTTCGGTCTCGAACACGTCGATGAACAGCTTGCCGATCGTCTTGCGCTTCGTCTCCGGGTCGGCGACGCCTTCGAGCGCGCCCAGAAACATCGGCGCGGCCTCGACATGCACGAGCGGGATGTTGTGATGGTCGCGGAACAGCCGCACGACGTCTTCCCCCTCGCCGGCGCGCATGAGGCCGTGATCGACGAACACGCAGGTCAGTTGATCCCCGATCGCTTCGTGGATCAGCACCGCGGCCACCGCCGAATCGACCCCGCCCGACAGGCCGCAGATCACCCTCCCCTTGCCAACCTGCTGGCGGATCGCCTCGCGCGCTTCGGCGCGGAATGCCGCCATCGTCCAGTCGCTCTTGAGGCCGGCGACATTGTGGACGAAGTTGCGGATGAGCTTTGCGCCGTCGGGCGTATGAACCACTTCGGGATGAAACATCAGACCGTAGTAGCGCCGCGCCTCGTCCGCGATCAACGCATAGGGCGCGTTGGGCGACGTCGCGATTGTCGAGAAGCCGTGGGGAAGCCGGGTGATGCGGTCGCCATGGCTCATCCATACGGTCTGGCGCGAACCGACCGGCCAAACGCCTTCGAGCAAGGGGCTGGCGGCGTTTACCGCGACTTCCGCGCGGCCAAACTCGCGGTGATGACCGCTCTCGACAGCGCCGCCGAGCTGCGACGCCATCGTCATCTGACCGTAGCAAATGCCCAGAATAGGGACGCCCGACCTGAAAATCGCCTCCGGCGCGCGGGGGCTTTCGGCGTCAGGCACAGAGGCGGGACCGCCGGACAGGATGACCGCTTTGGGATTGAGGGCAGCGAAGGCGCGTTCCGCGCTCTGGAACGGCGCAATCTCGCAGTAGACGCCGGCCTCCCTCACCCGCCGGGCGATAAGCTGCGTCACCTGGCTGCCGAAATCGACGATCAGCAGTTTGTCGTGCTGGCCATGCGGCCGTGCGCCTGGGCTTCCGTCCGCAGATGAATCGCGATCAACCATTTTTACGCCCGCCGCAAAACGTTCGATTAGGCAATCCCGCAGCGAGTCGCAACTTCCGCGCGGAAACCGCCGCGTCGAGAGAAACTACCCAACATTTGAATGAATAGGTTGACAGAGAAAAAACCGAGGGCGAGCCAAAACTCGCCCTCGCAAAATCTTTGTGCTCAATCTGATTGGATCTGACGATGCGTTCGCGACCTCGGCTGGGCGATATTGGCGCGCTTTTTTCCGAAGGCGTCGAGACCGACGAAGAGTACCACGCACGCGAGGCGCGTCGCCAGGGCCGGGTCAACGCGTTTCGCGACACCGCCGCGCTCCGCGCGAGGCTCGCGCTCGCCGCGGTCTTGCGCCTGCTTAAGCCGCGTCGGCTTGGACAGTTACCCCCGACCCTTGATCTCATCATGCGCGAAAAACTGGTGCGCCCCAGCCAACTGCCGGATCCTCGCGCGGGCCTGTCATGCGCGGAGGGGCTCACTGGCCTCGCCGATGATCTGACGCCTGAAACCATGATGCGGGCCTATGCGAACGGTCTCTCGCCGAGCGCGTGCCTGGGACCGGTGGCCTGGCATTCGCGCGACACCCGCTATGTGGCGTTGCCGACCGACGTCGCCCGCCAGATCCGCGCGCATCCGCGCCCCGGCCAGCCCGAATGGAGCGTCTCTTTCGACCGCGACGTGGAAGCCACTCTTGCGGCCAGCGGGCGCACCGGAAAGAACGCAACGCTCATGCCGCAGCGCCTGTTGGAGGCCTTCGGCGCCTTGTTCGACTGCGGCCTTGCACACACATTCGAGGTACGCGACGAGCATGGTCGTCTTATTGGCGGCGGCTTCGGCGTCGCTATCGGGCGCGTGTTCGTTATCGAGGGCGCTTTTGAGAAAGTCGCGGGAGCTGGACGTGTCGGCCTCGTCGTGCTGATGGGGCGGCTTCGCGACCGGAACTTCGCACTGGTCGAGCGCGCGCCCGGCGCGGCGTGGCTCGGCGGCGACGCCTTTTTCGCAATGTCGCGCAACGATTACCTCGAAAATGTCAGACGACATCTGGCCGATGATGTTCCGAACGGCTGGCGCACGGGCGAAGACGATGTCCACGCCCCTCGCGAGCCGCGCAGGCGCGCAACGCCGAAGGCGGCGTGATTGATCTCTGTTGCAGCTGGCGAGAGGGGTCAAAGCGACGAAGGCTCGGGCAATCGCGCCAGCGCGCGGCCAAATCGGTCGAACATGTCGTCGATCTGGGCGCGCGTGATGATGAGCGGCGGGCAGAACGCGATCGTATCGCCGATCGCCCGAACGATGAGTCCCTCCTCGTGCCCGAGTTCCGCGAGCCGTAGTCCGACCGCGCCGGGTCGTTCGAATGGCGCCTTCGTCGCCTTGTCCGCCACAAACTCCAGCGCGCCGATCAGCCCCGCGCCGCGCGCCTCACCGACCAGCCTGTGGTCGGCAAAGGCGCGAAGACGTTCAAGAAACTGCGGGCTGAGAGCAGCGCAATTGGCGACGAGGCCGCGCTCCTCGATGATATCGAGATTTTCCAACGCCACCGCGCATCCGACGGGATGACCGCTGGCGGTAAACCCATGCGCAAACACACCGAGTCTGGCCGAACTGTCGGCAATCGTTTGATAGATCGCATCGCTGATCAGCAGCGCCGAAAGCGGGAAATATGACGAGGTCAGCGCCTTCGATACAACAAGCATATCGGGATCGATGCCATAGGTTTGCGCGCCGAACATTTTTCCTGTGCGCCCAAAGCCGGTGATCACTTCATCGGCGACAACGAGGATTTCGTAGCGGCGGCAAACTTCCTGGATTTTGCGCCAATATGTGCGCGGCGGCGGGATGACCCCGCCTGCCCCCATCAGCGGCTCGCCGAACAGCGCGGCGAAAGTATGGGGTCCCTCGCGCAGGATCAGCTCTTCCAGCTCCGCCGCGAGTCGAGTCGAGAACTCTTCCTCGCTCTCTCCGGGCAGGCCCTCGCGCCAGAAATGTGGACAGCCGATATGGCGCATTGTCGCTAGCGGCAGGTCGAACTCGCGATGGAAATTGGGCAAGCCGGTGAGGCTGGCCGAAGCGATCGTGACGCCGTGATAGCCGCGCAGACGGCCAATGATCTTCTTTTTTTCCGGTCGTCCCAGGGCGTTATTGTAGTACCAGATCAGCTTGATCGCGAGGTCGTTCGCTTCCGACCCCGACGACGTAAAATGCGCCTTGGACATTTTGCCCGGCACCATCTTTACCAGTCGTTCGGCGAGCGCAATCGCCGGCTCGTGCGATTTATGAGAGAACGAGTGGTAGAACGGCAGCTTGCGCATCTGAGCCGCCGCCGCCTCGGCAAGGCGCTCCTCGCCAAAGCCCACTGCGACGCTCCAGAGGCCCGCGAGACCTTCGATGTATTCCTTGCCCTGGTCATCGTAGACATAAACGCCCTGCCCGCGCTCGATCACCATTGGCCCGATGTTCTCATGCCGGCGGGCGTTCGTGGCGGGATGCAGGTAATAGGAGATGTCGCGAGCGGCGGTTGAATTGGGAAAGGAAGTCACGACGTTGGCTCCAGCGGTTCGGGCATCCAATCAGGCGCACAGCCGGGAAGCCAAGTCCACAAGCTCGTCATCCCCGCGTCCGCGCGGATGACAATTGGCGGCGGCGGCGGTTCCACCTCCTCTCATTCCTGCTTTCGACCAGTCTCCGCCCGATACGTCCGTTGGGGGGCGCCCTTTTCCGGCGCGATGAGGCGTTTTCAAAGAGTTACGCGGCAATTTTCCGCCGCCTGGCCGCCTTGATGGACTGGGGGCCGCGCGGAGCGCGACGCCGCCTCCGAAGCCATGCCCCGGTTCGTGGACGGCCGATCGCGCGCCGGATTGGGATTGCTGGAGCATGCGTAGGCCTTTCATGGCTTAATTTTCAGAATTTTTATACTAGCATAATTTCTGTTATACCGCAACACCAATCGCATATATCTATGACAGAAACAATGATTCTACGCGCAACGATGGTGAGTCCAGGGGAGCGGGATGCCAAGCTGTCTCCGCGCTCCAGGGGCGCCGGCGGATGAACTCTGGGTTCGCGCTTTCGCGCGGATGTAAGGCGCGCGGCTCCGCCTCAACTCATCGCGGGCGAGATGCCTCGGCAAATCGTGATCACAAGATTGCGATCATGCGAGTATGCTTAACGAGACCTCGGCGTCCGATATGATCGCTTCTTGGGTGAAATGAGCGAGATCAGCGTCGACCGTTGCCGGCCGGTTCGAACGACTGGTTGGTCGCTTCGCCCTGCCGCGGCCCAGTCCAACCACCAGTTAAGGTTCAAAAAGAATCATTACATCAATATGATATGCCTGATCGCTGCGCCTCGCCTCCGCTGTCAAAGGTTAACGCGCGCCCCGAACCCTCCCAACCCAAATCAGATTACGGGTCGATCGATTGGGTTCCCCCCTGTTTGCACGACGCCCCGCACAGCATCGCGAAAGTTCGAAATTCCCACGGAAGTACGCTGAGTTAGCGCGGCATCGGTACTTCAATGTCCAAGTTTAATTAACTGATTTACTTGCATGCAACCCGTGAGGACTAGTCAATTGTGACCGGGAGCTAAACTGGACAACAGGTTTCCTCGGGGCAATGTTAACTGATGGAGCGTAGGGAATGTGTGGTTTGTTCCGAGCCTTGTTGAAGGATGAAAGCGGCGCGACGGCGATCGAATATGCGTTGCTCGCTTCCTTGCTCAGCGTCGCCATAATCGCCGCCCTGCAATCGGTTGCGACGCAGTTGAACAGCGTCTTCAGCGAAGTATCCGTCGCGCTGAAATAGGCCTGGACCATCGCGGCGGCACATTTGCGGGGGCTGGCTAACCCGCAATCGCGCGCTCCTTGCGATCCTCCTCCGTCGCCGCCGCGAGATCGAGAATTTTCTGCAGATCGGCCGCATGGCGGAACGACGGATCGAGTGTCTTGTCCGCGCGCACGGCCTCGACAAAGCGCTGGTAATTGGTGGCGACCGCTGGGGCCGACGCCGCGCTCCAGACGCCGTTTTCGATATCCGCGCCCATACAGGTGAGCAGTTTCGACCCTTTGGGCGAGTGGTGAACTTCAAGCGCGCCCCGGTCGCCAAAGATACAGAGCTTCAGATCGTTCAAATGGCCGGTGGCGAACCGGCTGGCATGGATGACGCCGAGCGCGCCATTGGCGAATTCGACGCTCATCGCGAAACTATCGTTGGCGTCGAGATCGTATTCGCCGATGCGATCCCCCTCCGCCTTGTGAAAGGTTTTCAGCCGGCAGAAGACTCGGCCGATGTCCGTGGCGGCGCCATAGACGGCGAAGTCGAGAATGTGAATGCCGATGTCGCCGAGCACGCCGTTCGAGCCGTGCTTCTTCGATAATCGCCAGAGCCACTTGCTCTGCTCGCGCCAGTCACCCCAGGCTTTTGAGACCAGCCAGCTCTGCAGGTAGGACGCTTCGACGTGTTTGACAGCGCCGATCGCGCCCGATTGCACGATGGCGCGCGCGCGCTGCAGTTCAGCGACATTGCGATAGGTCAGATTGACCATCGCGACGAGGCCGGCCTCTTCGGCGGTCTCCGTCATCTCCAGCGCGCGGCCGTGATCGGTGGAGAGCGGCTTTTCGCAAAACACGTGTTTCTTCGCGTGCAAGGCTGTCAGCGTCGTTGCGTAGTGGACGTTATCGGGCGTGACATTCGCGACGGAGTCGAAGCAGCCCCATTCGAGCGCCTTTTCCAGCGACGTGAAACTGCGCTCAATGCCGTGCGCGGCGCAGAAGGTCTTCGCCCGCTTCTCATCGACATCGACGCCCGCGACGACTTTAACGCCGTCGATGGAGGCAAAGTGCTTCGCATGCTGGTCGGCCATCCCGCCAGTTCCGAGAATGAGCAAACGCATGAAAACCCCGTCCTCTTTTCAGCGGAAGCCAGCTTCGCCGCGCTGATGCAGTCGCGGGCCGCGCTCCTCAATTTTCTCGATGGCGTTTTCAACCGGCACGTTGGGGGCGTCATGCACATTCGGCCAAGCGCCGCGCGCGTTGTTCGCCCAATGCACCGCGTTCCGCAGGACCTTGACGACAGTCGCGTTGTGATAGGTCGGATAGGTCTCATGACCGGGGCGGAAATAGAAGATATTGCCGGCGCCGCGCCGCCACGTCATCCCCGAACGAAACACTTCGCCGCCCTGGAACCACGAGATAAACACCGTCTCCAGCGGTTCGGGCACAGAGAAGGGCTCGCCGTACATTTCCTCGTTTTCGAGTTCGAAATACGGCCCGAGCCCGGCGGCGATCGGATGGCCCGGATTGACGACCCACAGCCGCTCGCGCTCGCCCGCCTCACGCCACGAAAGCGCGCATGGCGAGCCCATGAGCCGCTTGAAGATTTTGGAGAAATGGCCCGAGTGCAGGACGATGAGTCCCATGCCTTCCCAAACGCGCTTTGCCACGCGCTCAACAATCGCGTCGGCCACCGCGCCATGATCCTTATGGCCCCACCACAATAGCACGTCGCATTTCGCCAACCTTTCTTCGCCAAGCCCGTGTTCGGGCTCCTGCAATGTCGCGGCTTCCGCGGCGATGTCCTTGTCCTCGCGCAGCGCGCTGGCGATCACGGTGTGCATGCCGTCCGGATAAATCTGTGCGACAGTCTGATTGACGCGCTCGTGAATATTCTCGCCCCAAACGATCGTACGAATGGTCATGATCTAGCTCTCGGGCTGAGGAACGCGCTGCGCAAGCATCGTCCCGTTCAAGTTTGCAAGATGAGCAGCACCCGCCCGCTCTAATTGCGGATCGGCTTTCCCGCCGTGTCGAACCGGTGCAGGTGCTCGGCCATCGGCGATATCTGGATGGTCTGACCGGGCGAACTTGCGGTTTTGCCGTTCTCGCGAACGATCACCGGCTCCGGGGCGCCAACATCGACGAACACGAAGGAGTCCGAGCCGAGAATCTCAGTGTGGATCACGGATCCCGTCCATGTTCCCCCGCTCGGCTTGATCTCAATATGCTCGGGCCGCACTCCAAGCGTCGCCGCCCCGTATGGAGCCGCGAAGCGCCCGTTGAGAAAATTCATTTTTGGCGAACCGATGAACCCGGCGACGAAGATCGAGTCGGGACGCTCGTAAAGCTCCATCGGCGTGCCGACCTGCTCCACAAGGCCATCGCGCAACACGCAGATGCGATCGGCAAGCGTCATCGCCTCGACCTGGTCGTGAGTGACGTAGATCATCGTCACCTTGTTCATGCTGTGATGCAGCTTAGCGATTTCGAGCCGCGTGGCCACACGCAGCGCCGCATCGAGGTTGGAGAGCGGCTCATCGAACAAGAACACTTTGGGGTCGCGCACGATGGCCCGTCCGATCGCCACGCGCTGGCGCTGCCCGCCGGACAATTGCTTTGGAAGACGGTCCAGATACTGTCGAATCTGCAACAGATCCGCCGCCTTCTCCACCGATTGCTTGACGGTCTCTGGAGAGCGTCCGTTGAGTTTGAGTCCGAACGCCATATTCTCGTAGACGGTCATATGCGGGTAGAGCGCATAGGACTGGAACACCATCGCGATGCCGCGCTTGGATGGGACCACGTCATTGACGACCTTGTTGTCGAAGCTCAGCGTGCCCGCTGAAATGTCCTCCAGGCCCGCTATCAAGCGCAGCAGCGTCGACTTACCGCAGCCCGACGGGCCGACGAACACCATGAACTCGCCATCGCGTATCTCCAGGTTGACCCCTTTGATGACGTGAACCGGCCCGAAGGATTTGGTGACGTCTTTGAGTGTGAGGACAGTCATGCCTGGTTTCCTTAGCCCTTGACGCCGCCGGCGGTCAGGCCGGAAATAATCTTGCGCTGGAAGATGAGAACGAGAACGACCAGCGGGACCGTCACAATGACGGATGCCGCCATGATTGGACCCCACGGGATTTCGTGCTCGCTGGCGCCTGACAAAAGCGCGATCGCCACCGGCACGGTCCGCGTCGAGTTCGATGAGGTGAAGGTGAGGGCATAGAGAAACTCGTTCCACGCCGCGATGAAGGCGAGCAACCCGGTGGTGACCAGCGCGGGCCACATCAGCGGTAAAAACACTTTTGTGATGATCACCCAGGGGGTGGCGCCATCGACGATCGCCGCCTCCTCGATCTCGACGGGCAGATCGCGCATGAACGTCGTCAAAACCCACACCGTGAACGGCAGAGTGAAAATCGTATAGGAAAAGATCAATGCCCAGACGGTGTTGAAAAGATGGAAAAACCGCACCAGTTCGAACAAGCCCGCGAGCACCGCGATCTGCGGGAACATCGAGACCGACAGGATGGTCATCAACAGCAATCCGCGGCCGCGAAATTTGACGCGACTCAACGCATAGGCCGCGGTGACCGCTAGAAACAGCGCCAGCAGCACGACGGCGGAGGAAACGAATAGCGAGTTGAAAAGATTCTGGGCGAAGGATCCCTGGGTCAGGACGCCGACATAATTTTCCAGCGAGAAGGACGTTGGAAAATAGTTTATCTGGAATATTTCAGTGCCCTTCTTGAAGCTGGTGATCAACGCGTAATAGAAGGGGAAGACCGATTCAAAGATGATCAGCGCGACAAATGCATAGAATGATGTGCGCTTGACGACAGCCCAGCCGTTCATCGATCGCTCCCCGATAGGTTGACGCGGCCGATCCAGATGTACGCGATGACGACGATCAGGATGCTGAGAAACAGCAGCGTCGCTTCCGCCGAGCCATAGGCGAACTTGTCGAAGTCGAACAGATTTTCGCGGGCGATAACCGACATAGTTTTTGTTTGCGCGCTGTTAGGCGTGAGCACGTAGATCAGATCGAAAATGCGCATCGCATCGAGCAGGCGGAAGATGATGGCGACCATCAGCGCGGGCCGCACCAAAGGCAGGGTCACACGAAAGAATGTCTGGATCGGGTGGACGCCGTCGATTTCCGCGGCTTCGTAGATGTCGTTCGGAATCGACTGCAGTCCGGCGAGGATCAGCAGCGCCATGAACGGGATCGTCTTCCAGATATCGACGACCAGCACAGCGCCCATTGCAGTATTTGCGGTTGCCGTCCATGCGACCTTCTCGCTAATGATGCCGAGCCGCAGAAGCGCGTCGTTAATGATGCCGAACTGGTCGTTCAGCATCCACGCCCACATCTTCGCTGAAACGATTGTCGGGATCGCCCACGGCACGAGGATCGCGGCGCGGACGAGTCCGCGGCCCGGAAAGTCGGCGTTCAACGCCAGCGCGATCGCCATGCCAAGGATGCTCTCGAGCACGACCGAAACAAATGCGAAGCGCAGCGTATTCCACACTGCGTTCCACCACGCCGGATCAACAAGCACGCCCGAATATATCGTGCGGCCGCTGTCGAGCGTCACCCAGGTAAGATAGTTCCTCAGCCCCACGAACTTCGCGCCTGCAAGATTGTTCAGCGTCACATCGGTGAGGCTGAAGTAGATCGAGCGCAGCAGCGGCCAGCCGGCGACGACCGCCAGCGCGGCGATCATCGGCAACAGAAACAGCATTGCTGAGCGGGTGCGCTGGCGGGTGAGCTCCGACGAGACAACTGGCGCAGCCGGGAGCGAGGTAGCCGTGACCACTGTCATGAGTCGACCCTGTCTCAAGCGCTGGCAAAGACGTGGCGCCAGTCACGCGATAGCCGCTTCACGCGCAGGGCGCCGGCTATCTCAAATCCACGAAAGCCGAAAGCTTGGAGCGCCGCATTGCCACCGGCGCTCCGCACATTCCAGATGCCGCCTACCAGCCAGCGCCTTTCAGCACCGCGAGTTTCTCCTCGAGCGCCACGAGATTCTCGGCGCCGGTCCCTTTGCCCGACAGCGTGTCATGCGCCGCCGACCAGAACAGCGAGGAGACCTCATTATACTTCACCTTGGTCGGCGCTGAAGGGCGCGGGACCGCAGACTGGAAGATCGCCTTCCATTTAACGAGGACCGGCTGCGACTTGGCGACGTCGGGATCGTCGTAAATAGACTCGATCGTCGGCAGATGGCTTTGTTGCAGCGCGTTGTCTTTCTGCACTTCCGGCGAGGCGAGGAACATGACGAGCTTGATCGCTTCATCGGGCGCCTTCGAGTATTTCGACACCGCCAGATTCCAGCCGCCGAGCGTCGCCGCCGAGGTATTGCCCGCTCCGCCCGTCGGCAGCGGAACCACATCGAACTTGTCCTTCACCTTGCTGTCGGCGCCATTGCCCAGCGCATAGGCGTAGGGCCAGTTGCGCATGAACACCGAGTTGCCAAGTTGCCAGACGCCGCGGCTCTCCTCCTCCTGGTAGGCGAGCACGCCGGGAGGCGATATGCCGCCAACCCATGCCTTGGCGCGATCGAGCGCCGCGGCGGCCTTTGGATTGTTGACGGAGATCTTGCCGTCGGGCTCGACAATCTGGCCGCCTCCCGATGACTTGATCCATTCGAGCGCATCGCAGGTCAGACCTTCATAGGCGTTGCCCTGGAACACAAAGCCCCACAGGTCCTTGGCGCCCGCGGCGCGCTCGCCATCCACCACTTTCTTGGCGCTGGCGGCCATCTCGTCCCATGACGTCGGCGGCTTGAGGCCGTATTTGTCGAGCAAGTCCTTGCGATAGAACAGCGCCGGCGCGTCGGTGAAGAACGGTATCGCGACAAGTTTGCCGTTCGCCGTCTGCGATTGGATGATCGAAGGAAAATGCGTCTTGGCGACGTCTTTGGCCGCCGCGGTCAGATCGAGGAACTGGTCGGAGAGCTGGGGCGCCCAGATGACGTCGGTCTGGTAGACGTCGATGTCTGGATTCCCGGCGGCGAGCCACAGCCGGTATTGGCCGAACTGGTCTGAGGTCGAAGACGGCATCGGCACCAAGGTCACCTTGTCGCCGGACTTGGCTTCGAATTTGTCGAGCTCAGCGCGAAGGAACTTCAAGTCGCCGCCGGTTGCGCCGGAGACCATGCCCAGATTGGCGGCGTTCGCGGCCGCGCCGCCAAGAATTGTTGCAGCCAGTAAGCCTGCGGCGATGCTGTGGAATCCCATCCTGTCCTCCCGTAGAAATGTGGAGGGAGGCCAGCGACGCGAACGAACCGCTCCTCGGGGCGATCCAACCGCTCCTTGACGTCCCGACCCTTCTCGCGTGCGCCCGCATCCGACCCGGAATTGTTCAAAGGCGCTTACAATTCAAACTTTGTCAGAGGTCAAAATACCTGTCAAGCACCCGCAACCGCGCTTTCAAGCCGATCGGCCCTAGTTCTTGCGGTTCATAATGTAATACTAATGAAATAGTCCGTTAGTCCGACTACACTATCCGCCAAATCATTCGAAAAGTGGTCACGTCTTGCAGCTTTCTGTAACTCTCGATAAACTTCCAGAAGGGCTTTCGTAGACGCGCTCATTGAAAGCGCTTTAAATTACGTCTCGTTGAACGTCGCTAAGAAATAACAATGGTTGCGCTCGCCGCCTCCAGGCGGACAGGGCCTTCTGAAATTTCGCGGGGAAACGCGATGATGTTGAGGGACTTTGCGAAAGCGCTCGGGCTTTCGCAAACGACGGTCAGCCGCGGACTGAACGACTATCCAGAGGTCAGCCCGGCCACGCGGCAACGCATTCGCGAAGCCGCTGTCGAGCTTGGCTATCGGCCCAACGCCAACGCCCGCCGGCTTGCGATGGGGCGTACCCACGCGATCGGCATTGCGCTCGATCTCAATGCGGAAGTTCATATGAGCGAGTTCATGTACGGTGTTGGCAAGAGCCTTGCCGACAGCGGCATGGACATTCTCGTCAGCCCGACCGAAAATGCACTCGACGAATTGACAATCTATCGGCGGCTGGCGGCGAGTAAGCGTGTCGATGCGGTGATCCTGCATTCGCCCTTCCCCAACGATGCGCGCGCGCGCCTGCTGACGGAGATCGGCTTGCCCTTCATTGTCCACGGCCGTGCCGAGACGCAAACGCCGGTCGCGTGGCTCGACATCGACAACGAGGGGGCTTTTCGGCGCGCCACGGAACACCTGCTCGACCTCGGTCATAGACGCATTGCGATGGTCAACGGTCCGGAGGGAAGAACCTTCGCCGAGCATCGCAACAAGGGCTATCGCGACGCGCTCATCGCTCGCGGGCTGCGGCCTGACCCGCGCTTCACGATCCACGGGCGCTTTACCGACGAGATCGGCTTTCGCTTCGCCCAGTCGCTGCTCGAGCAGAAGGCGGCGCCCACTGCATTTCTCGCCGGTTCGATGATGACGGCGCTCGGCGTGTTCCGCGCGATCCGCTCCGCTGGTCTTACGCTGGGCCGAGACGTCTCGATGATCGCGCATGACGATGTGTTTCCGTTTCTCAACGCCGACCGGATGGTGCCGACCGTTTCGACGACGCGCTCCTCGATCCGCGCGGCCGGCGCGCGAATCGCCGAGCTTGTCCAGCAGTTGCTGACCGGCCGCCCCGCCAGCGAAATTCATGAGCTGTGGCCCGTCGAACTCGTGCTGCGCGAATCGACCGGACCTGCGCCGCAAAGCTGATCGCCGCGGCTTGCTTCGAGCGCGCCAACCCCATATCAGCGAGAATACCCTCCTACCCTTGTGGGAGAAGGGGTCCCAACACAGGAACAGATACGCATGGCCGATCACCCGATCCCGCACTTCCACAACGATCCGGGCGTTCCCTCAATACGAATCGGCGTCAAGGAATTCATGTGCACAGGCGCACGTCCGCCGTTTGACCATCCGCATATTTTCATCGACATGGGCTCCGACACGGAGGCGATCTGCTCATATTGCTCGACCCGCTTCATCTATGATGCGACGCTGGGCGCGCACTGCGTTCCCGCCGAATGCGAACTGACCGACGCGGTATGATGCTTCGATGAGCCGGGCGCTGATCGCGGGCGCCGGGATTGGCGGACTAACGGCTGCGTTGGCGTTAGCGCGGCTTGGCATCGATGTCGTCATTTTCGAACGCTCGCGTGTTCTCGAGGAATTTGGCGCCGGCATTCAGCTCAGCCCCAACGCAACGCGCGTACTTCGGCGCCTGGACGCAATCGGCGCCGTCGCAAAAAATGCGCTGGCGCCGCGCGCAATCCGGATGGTTCGAGGCCGCGACGACGCCGGCCTCGCCAGACTGCCGCTCGGCGATGCCGACGCCCGCTGGGGTGCGCCATTTCTGGTGCTGCATCGCGCCCGGCTGCAACGCGCCCTCGTCGAGTGCGTCGCCCGAAAAAGCAATATCTCGCTGCGGATGGGCAGCGAGATTGGCGGTTTCGCCGTCGACGAGAGGGGTGTTTCGGTCGGCGTCCGTATGGGCGCAGTTGCTGCGCGCGAGCGCGGAGACATGCTGATCGGGGCGGACGGCCTGCGCTCGATCGCGCGCGAAAGACTGGGGTTCGGCGAGGCCAAGGGGTTGCACTTTCTCGGGCGCGTCGCCTTTCGCGCGCTCATCGACGCAGACGGCGCAGACACGCGCTGGCGCGAACCCGAGATCACCTTGCGGCTCGGCAGCCGCGCACATCTCGTCCACTATCCCCTGCCCGGCCATTTCATCAATGTCGTTGCGGTCATCGAGAGCAACTGGCGCGCCGCCAAAGACGGCGGAGACTGGGACGGCGCTGCGGATCTCTCCAGTCTCAAGCGCGCCTTCGCCAAATGGTCCGCCGATGCGCGTGCTCTCCTGGCCTCGGCGCAGGACTGGCGCGCGTGGCCGCTTTACGCTCGCCCGCCGCTTGCGAGCTTCGCCACCGGGAGAATAGCCTTGCTCGGCGACGCCGCTCATCCGATGCCGCCGTTCCTTGCCCAGGGCGCGGCGCAGGCAATCGAGGATGCCGGGGCCCTTGGCGAGGCCCTCGGACGGACCTCGGACACGACGAGCGCGCTGGCGAATTATTCGTCCATGCGGGTTGCTCGCGCCAACCGCGTGCAAAGCCAGTCGAGCGCTCAGGCAAAGCTGTATCATATGGCCGGCCCGCTGGCGTTCGCCCGCAATCTCGCCATGCGGGCCATGGGGCCGCAGCGACTGCTGGCGCGCTACAACTGGCTCTACAGTGGATGACCATCGCCGCGCATTTGAGGGCGTCCGGTTCCCCGCTATGATCGACGCCGACTGACGCGAGGAAACCCAATGGTCGACGAAGCGAAACTCAACCGGCTGCGCGAACGCTATCGAGACGCCAAGGGCGGTGAGATGTACGACCCGCATTTCAACGCGGTGGCGCAACTGCAGTTCAAGGGCGGCGAGCGGCGCAAATGGCCGTTCGCCGATATTGCGACCCTGCTCGATGCGCCCTATCGCCCCGACGCGCCCGATCTCAAGGACTTTGGCGGGCTTGAGCTGGCGCTGATCGGCGTGCCGATGGATCTGGGCGTCACCAACCGAGCCGGAGCGCGGCTTGGACCGCGCGCGGTTCGCGCCATCGAGCGCATTGGTCCTTACGAACACGTGCTGCGCATGGCGCCGCTCGGCGAGGCGAGGATCGCCGACGTTGGCGATATCTTCATGCAGTCGCGCTTCTCGCTGGAGAAGTGTCACGCAGACATCGAGGCGTTCTATCATCGGGTCGTCGGCGCAGGAGTCATTCCGCTGTCTGTCGGCGGCGATCATTCGATCACCCATCCGATCCTGCGCGCGGTCGGCGCGAAGCGCCCGGTTGGCATGCTGCACATCGACGCCCATTGCGACACGTCCGGTCCCTACGAGGGCTCGAAGTTTCATCACGGCGCGCCTTTCCGCCAGGCGGTGCTCGACGGCGTGCTCGATCCCGAGCGGACGATCCAGATCGGCATCCGCGGCGGCGGCGAATATTTGTGGGAGTTCTCGTACGAGTCGGGCATGACGGTCATTCATGCGGAAGAGGTCGCGTCGATGGGCATCGACGCCGTGATCGCCAAAGCGCGCGACGTGCTTGGCGCGGGGCCGGTGTATGTCTCGTTCGATGTCGACGGCCTTGACCCCGCCTTTACGCCGGGCACCGGCACGCCGGAGGTCGGCGGCCTCACGCCGCGCGAAGCCAATGCGATTCTGCGCGGCGCGTTCGGCCTCGACATCGTCGGCGGCGATGTCGTCGAGGTCGCGCCGCAATATGACGCAACCAGCAACACCGCGCAGGTGGGCGCGCAAATGCTGTTCACCATCACGACTTTGGCGGTAGAGGCGCTAAAGCGCCGGCGCGGGTGAAGACAAGGATCGCGCCGCCCGCCAGCAGGCCCCAGAAAGCGCCGCCGACGCCAAAGAAGCTGACGCCGGATGCCGCTACGAGAAACGTTGCCAGCGCCGCCTCGCGTTCGCTGATCTCGGTGAGCGCGTTATGCAGCGCCGAACCAAACGCCCCAAGCAGGGCCAGCCCCGCGACCGCCTCGATGAGGATCGGCGAGCCCGCAACGAAATGCGTGACAGCGCCCGCGGCGAGACCAAACAGGATATAGACGGCGCCAGCGGTGGCGGCAGCGATCCAGCGCTTGGCAGGATCGGGGTGCGCGTCGGGCGCGGCGCACATCGCCGCGGTGATGGCGCTGAGGTTGACCGCATGGCCGCCGAACGGCGCCGCCAGCAGTGTGAACAAACCTGTGACAACCAGCGGGGGCCTCGGCTCGGGACGATAGCCATAGGCGCTCAGCACGGCAAAGCCCGGCAGGTTCTGCGAGGCCATCGTGACGATGAACAGCGGCAGCCCGAGACTCAGAATCGCATCAGTGGAAAAGCTCGGCGTCAGCGGGATCGGTTGCGGCATGATGTCGCCGATCGACAGCGAGGCGCCCGGGCTTGTCGCGGCGATGATAAGCCCCGCGACGATCGCCGCCGCCGGCGTCGCATAGACGCGCCTCCAGCGCACGACGAGCAACCATGCCACAATGATCGGGGCGGCCAGCAGCGGCGCCGCGACCATCGCCTGCACTGGCGCAAGGCATAGCGCGAACAGAATTCCCGCCAGCATCGCATTGGCGAGCGAGGCGGGAATTGCCGCCACAGCGCGACCAAACGGCTTGATCAGCCCCGCCGCCACGATTAGCAATCCGACAACAAGAAACGCCCCGACCGCGCCGGCGAAGCCGCCCGAGACGGCGCCTGTTGTTGCCAGCAGCGCCGCGCCCGGCGTCGACCATGCGCAGGAGATCGGCATGCGCGACCACAGGCTGAGGCCGATCCCCGCCAACCCCATGGCGATCGACAGCGCCATCAGCCCGGACGCCGCCTGCGCATCGCTCGCTCCCACTGCCGTCAGCCCCTTGATGATAACCGCGAACGAACTGGCGAAGCCGACAAAAGCGGTGATGGCGCCAGCGACGGCCGGCTGCAGGATCGAGGCGGTGCGCATGCGGCGGGCTCGGGAAAGGGAGGAAGGATCGCGGAGGATTTTGGAGCTTTCCCGCCGCTTTGGAAAGCGTCGGGCTGGTCAATGAAAGCGCCGAGTCACTTTGGTCCGCGACTCAATGATTTCAGTATGCTGACTGCTTAAACACGCACCAATTTTCTATATGAACATGAAGTATATGTTTTGTTCTGCACGGCGCTGCTCAGCAGCAATTTCTCCCCACAAGTTCGCAGCTCCGAGAAATTGCATTGTCTCCGCAGAATGCCATTGCGTCCAGACAATGTTGCTGCCTCATTGTTTCGTCTGGGTTATTCGTGCCTGCCCTGTCGCCAAGTCGCCGGCAGCTTGCGGCGAGTCTCAAATGCGTACAGGATTCCGGTCCCTTTCCCTCCCGCCCCGCGGTCCCCATGTCCCGCACCCTTATCGATCACGCCGCCCACGAACTTGCCGCCATCCGCGACGCCGGATTGTGGAAGCGCGAGCGCGCCATCGCCTCGCCGCAGGGCGGCAGCGTCGTCGTCAGCGAAACTGGCGCGCCTGGCGCGGGGCACAACAGCGGCGTCGAACTCATCAATCTCTGCGCGAACAATTATCTCGGCCTCGCCGATCATCCCCGCCTGATCGCGGCAGCCAAAGCGGCGCTCGACAGTCACGGCTTCGGCATGGCTTCGGTGCGCTTCATCTGCGGCACGCAGGACCTGCATCTGGCGCTGGAGAAAAAGCTCGCTCAATTCCTCCGCATGGAGGATTCCATCCTGTTCTCCTCGTGCTTCGACGCCAACGGCGGCGTCTTCGAGGCGCTGCTGACGGATCAGGATGCGGTGATTTCCGATGCGCTCAACCACGCTTCGATCATCGATGGCGTGCGCCTGTGCAAGGCGCGCCGCTATCGCTACGCCAACAACGACATGGGCGAACTCGAGGCGCGCCTAATCGAAGCGAAAGACGCCCGCGCGCGGCTGATCGTGACGGATGGTGTGTTCTCGATGGACGGCATCATCGCCAATCTCCCTGGGATTTGCGATCTGGCGGAGAGATATGACGCGCTGGTGATGGTCGACGACAGCCACGCCGTCGGCTTCATCGGTCAGCGCGGCGCCGGCACGCCTGAGCGCTGCGGCGTCGAGGGGCGCGTCGCACTGATGAGCGGCACGTTCGGCAAGGCGCTGGGCGGCGCCTCGGGCGGCTATATCGCCGGGCCGCAACCGTTTATCGACCTTCTCCGCCAGCGCGCCCGGCCCTATCTGTTCTCCAACGCGCTGGCGCCGTCGATCACCGCCGCGACAATCGAGGCGCTCGACCTCATTGCCGAAAGCGCGGCGTTGCGCGAGCGCCTGCAGGCCAATGCGAGGCATTTTCGCGAGGGTCTGAGCGCGGCGGGATTCGCGCTGACGCCGGGCGAACATCCGATCATCCCGGTGATGATCGGCGAGGCTGCGCTGGCCGCGAGACTCGCCAGCGAATTGCAGGCGCGCGGCGTCTATGTCACCGCATTTTCCTATCCCGTCGTGCCGCATGGCAAGGCGCGCATCAGAACACAAATGAACGCGGCGCATTCGCTCGCCGAACTCGATTCCGCCATCGCGGCCTTTACCGACGCCGGCCGAACGGTTGGCGTCATCGCCTGAATTATTCCTCTCGCCGCAAGGGCCGCCGCCATGAAATCCCTCGTCAAAGCCCGGGCTGAAAAAGGTCTCTGGCGCGAAAAAACGCCCAAGCCCGAGATCGGCGCCGCCGACGTTCTGATCAAGGTCAAGAAAGCCGCCATCTGCGGCACCGATCTGCATATCTACAACTGGGACAAATGGGCGGCGCGCACGATTCCCGTGCCGATGATCGTCGGCCACGAATACGTTGGCGTCATCGAAGCGGTCGGGCGCGACGTCAAAGCGCTGAAAGTCGGCCAGCGCGTTTCGGGCGAAGGCCATATCGTCTGCGGCTTCTGCCGCAATTGCCGCGCCGGCCGCGCGCATCTCTGCCGCAATACGCTGGGCGTCGGCGTCAACCGCCCTGGCGCCTTCGCCGACTATGTCGCCATCCCCGCCTCCAACGCCTATCCGATCCCCGATTCCATTCCCGACGAGATCGCCGCCATTCTCGATCCGCTCGGCAACGCGGTCCATACAGCGCTGTCATTCGATCTTGTCGGCGAGGATGTGCTGATCACCGGCGCCGGGCCGATCGGGCTGATGGCGATTCCGATCTGCCGACATGTTGGCGCGCGCAACATCGTCATCACCGATGTCAACGACTATCGCCTTGCTCTGGCGCGCGAGATGGGCGCGACGCGCGCCGTCCGCGCCGACAAACAGACGCTGAAAGAAGTCATGGTCGAAGTTGGTATGCGCGAGGGTTTTGACGTTGGCCTGGAAATGTCCGGCAACCCGCGCGCCCTGCGCGACATGATCGGCGTGATGACGCATGGCGGCAAGGTTGCGCTGCTCGGCATCCTCGCAGACGAGGCCGCGATAGACTGGAACGAAGTGATCTTCAAAGGCCTCACCCTGAAGGGCATCTATGGCCGCGAAATGTACGAAACCTGGTATAAGATGCTGGCGATGCTTCAAAGCGGCCTCGATGTTTCCAAGGTCATCACGCATCGCCTGCCGATGGCGGAGTTCGAAACGGGCTTCGCCGAACTGAACGCGGGGCGAGCGTGCAAGGTGGTGCTGGACTGGGAGGATTGAGCGATGCCGCCCGTCATTGCGAGGAGCGCAGCGACGACAGGAGATGAAAGCGATGGCGGAGAGCAAACTCATTGCAAATTGCGCCGTGGTTCGCGCCGGGGCGCCGTTCATCGGCAAGCAAGGCCTCTCGTACACCGCGGCGATATCAGCCGAGACTGTCGGCGCGCGCGCGATCCACATGCAAATGGTGACGATCCCACCGGGCGGGCGCGCGAAAGCGCACAAGCACGCTTCGCACGAGACAGCCCTGTATGTGCTGAGCGGCGAGGCGGCGATGGACTATGGCGAGCGGCTCGAGCATCGCCTCCACGCAAAGCCCGGCGACTTCGTCTATATCCCCGCCAATATGCCGCACCGGCCGTTCAACGCCAGCGGCAGCGAGCCCTGCATCGCGCTGATCTCGCGCACCGATCCGAACGAGCAGGAGAGCGTCGTGCTGCTGCCGGAGCTTGATGCGTAGTATCATCGCCATCATTGCGAGCGCCAGCGAAGCAATCCAGACGAGAAGATTGCGGCTGCGGCTTAATCTGGATTGCTTCGCTGTCGCTCGCAATGACAGGCAGAGCAGTTCAGCCCCTTGAATCCACAGGATACGGCCCCTCGACGAAGTCCTCTGTGTGGTAGCCTTTCGCGCCAATAATTCGCGCCAGCGGCGTCGTCACGCCCTGCCCTGCCGCAAGCCGTTCGACGATACGCGAAAAATCGTATCGCGGTCTCCAGCCGAGTTCACGGCGCGCCTTCTCGTTCGCGTACACGCGACCGATCGAGGCAAACATTGTCCAACCGCGACGCGCGTACTCAGCCTCAAACTCAGGCGCGCGCCGCCGCACAACCGCGGCGACATCGACGCGTAGCAGGGCGAGATCCTCCGGCAGGAACGGCGTCGTCGCGCTGATGATGTACTTGCCGAAGCCGATCGTGGCCACGCGCTCCAGCGCCAGCAGATGCGCGCTGACGACATCCTCGATCGCCACGCGCCGGTAGAGATATTCATTCGCCTTGACGTTTTCGTCGGCGAATGCCGCGCGCACATTCGGGTTGTCATCCGCCTCCGGAAAAAACCGCGAAGTCCGCAGGATGATGCAGGCGAGCCGGTGGTTGCGATGGAAGAGCTGGCATAGATCCTCCGCCGCCTGCTTGGTGACGCCGTAAATGTTCTTGGGGATCGGCGCGGTCGCCTCGCTGATCCAGACCGCTGGCGCGCCGGCGGGCGGCGACATCGCATCGCCGAACACGCTGGTCGTGCTGGTGAACACGAATGCGCGAACGCTCGCCGCGGCGGCTTCCTCCAGCAGATTGAGCGTGCCCGTTATGTTGACGTCGATGAAATCCTGGCGGCTGTGGGAGGCGACATGCGGCTTGTGCAGGGTCGCCGCGTGCAGCACGGCCTCGACGCCTTCCATGCAGCGCGCAACAAAGCCGCGGTCGGCGATCGAGCCGACATGCGCGGTGAATGGCGATTCGCGTCTGTCGATTCCGACCGCTTCGTCGCCGCGTTCGCGCAAAGATCGAACCAGCGCCTCGCCCAGATGCCCGGCGCTGCCGGTGACCAGAATTTTCATACCGTAAGGCTCCAGAAACGCGCCAGGCCGCCGCGCATAGCGCAAAATCGACGGTCAGGCCGCGCCGAATATTGCGCGGCCGTGATGCTTAAGGCAGGGTGTCGGCGGCACGGCGCCTGCGAGCGGGAGTCAAGTTCATGCCCTTCCATGTTTGTAACGGCGCGACGCTGAAATGCGCCGGCGCGGTCCCTCCTGGAACCGCGCCCCTCGTCGTGTTGCCAATCCACCGGATGCTGACCGGCAATCAACCCGCCGCCAACATCAACGATCACATACCGCTGGCCAACATCCCCTCGTTCGGGGCATGCATGTTGCCGAGCAATCCGGCGGTCGCCGCCGCGACGACGGCGGCGCTGGGCGTGCTCACGCCCATGCCCTGCGTTCCGGTGACGCCGGCGCCGTGGGTTACCGGGGCGCCCACAGTCATCCTCGATGGCGCGCCGGCTCTCGACAACATCAGCACCCTGAACTGCACGATGGGCGGCGTGATTACGATACTCAATCCCGGCGAGATGACCGAGATGATTCCCTAGAAGCTTACCGGAGCTTCCGCGTAGCAGGCGCCAGCACCTTGACCTCGCCGCCCTCGGCGAAGCGAATGCCCGCTTCAACGCAAGCGCCAATCCAGTCCGGTTGATCGGGCAGCGGCTTTTTCACGGCCGCGACGAGAATCGCAACCTTCACATTGACCGCGCTGGCATCGGGCGAGGCCCCCACGGGGGGCGAATCTACAGGCGCGACGCTTCCGCCCGAATGGCCTGCGGCCAAGGCGAGCCAGGTCGTGGCGACGCGCATATTGCCGACAGCCCCAAGCTTGAGCGCGGCGCGGCGCGTGGACTCTTCGGGTTCGCGCACCCAGGCTTCGGCCGCCAGCAGCGCGTCGTTGGACTTGTTATCGGCGAGCGCGCGAACGCACTGGCAGCCCCACCAGACCGCCTCCCGCCGCGCTAGCAGGCACGCGACATATGCGACAGCATCGAAGCCACGTTCCGCGGCGAGCAGCTTGCGCGCGAATTCGACCGATGTTTCGTCGGCGGGCACGATGCTGATCTCGCCGAGGACGGCGGGAAACGCCTCGAAAACCTGCCGCGCGTTGTTGAAGCGGAGACGCGTCGACATCGGACCTAGCTGTTGATCTTGACCATAGGAGCCTTGACGGTCACCATCGCATCGCCGTTGAGCGTGATGTTGAGCGCATTGAGCGTAATGCCCTCCGAATTCATGACAATCTGGGTTGGCTTACCGTCTTTGCCCACGTTCAACGTTATGCTCTCGTTGTCCATCAGAATCTGCGTCAGCGGCGAGCCTTTCGGCCCAACATTGATCTTCACCGTCTTGACTGCGTTCAAGGTGAAATTGCCGCCGCCCTCCGGCCCGCCGATGGTGATGGTCTCGTCACCTCCGACCGTCTTGGTGACGCTTCCGTCGACGACCTCGCGCTGGTCTTCGCTGACGTGCCGCATTTCATCGTGGAGCACCCGCACCATCAGATCCTTGCGCGCGCGAACGGCAAACACTTCTTCGCCGACGAGATCGTCGAACCACCAGGCGTTCGCCGTACGCTTCGTGGAGCCGTTCTTGGTCGATCGGCCGAGCAAACCGGAAACGGTCTTTCTGGCGGGCAGATCGAGCGACATATCATTGGTCCCGTTATAGACGGATCCGACAACGATCGGCCGATCGGGATCGCCTTCCTCGTATTGCACCATGACTTCGTCGCCGATACGCGGCAGGAACAGCGCGCCGCGCTCTTTGCCAGCCCAGAATTGCGCGACGCGCACACGGCGCGAAGGCTTCTTCTTGCGATCCCAGTAGAACTGCACGCAGATGCGGCCCTGATCGTCGACGTCGATCTCCTCGCCCTCCTTGCCGACCACCAACGCCGATTGCGAGCCGACGATGACCGGCTTTTGCGTATGCGCGGGCAGACGGTAGGGAATTTCGCTCCTGGCCAACTCATATGACCCGGAATAGGAAGGCGCCGCGCCGTGGGACATATCGGACCCATAGCTCTGGTGGCCATACGCGTGCGAGCATCGCAGCAGCAGGTAATCGCCGTCCTCGGGATCTCCGTCGGTCGAGGTGCGCGATATCGTGAAGCCGGGCGTCAGTGACGGCGCATAGCCTGCGGCGGACCAGCGCTGATTGTGCGTGCGCTCGGCGTCCCGGCTGACCACGGCGAGTTTCAGACCGTCATCCTGCTTCTTGTACCCGCCGGGATAATTGTAGATTTCCATGTCGCCGTGCGCGAACTGATAGCCCTGTTGCGCCGAGGCGAGCAGCACCGCTCCCGGCTTTTCGTAATCATAGTCGTTGAGCGCAAAGATGCCGCTGACCATGGCGCGGCTCTTGGTCCAGTCGTTGAACTGTTGCGCGTCGCGGCGCGCCGCCACCGTGTGCGGGAGGTAGATCACCTTGGTCGGGTTCGGCAGCGACACATGCGTCGTAGAATCGGCCAGCACGAGATAATGAATGCTCGGAGATACGCCGTCGCCCGGCATGAACTGGAAGTAATAGTAGATGCCGTATTCCTCCATCAGCCGCAGCACAAAATTCAGATCCGTCTCGCGATATTGCACCGTGTATTCCAGCGTCGGGTAATCCTGCGCTGTCAGATCGATCACATCGCTGAAGCCGCGATCCTCGAAAACTTTCTTGATGATGTCGCGCGGGTTCATATTAGGGAAGATCTTGCAGTCCGAAGTCAGCGACAGCAGCCAAAGCCAGGGCCGCAGGACGAGGCTGTAGGCGTAGAAGTCGCCTCCTCGCTTGCCGAGCCAGCGCGCCTGGGTGAGAACGCCGCTGAAATCGCGCCCGGCGCCGTCGGTGGTGGCCAGATGCACGCTTGAATTGCGGCCAAGCGCATCGTCGAAGTTGATGTTGGAATCAGGACTCAGCGCCTCGACCCGGAATTCGAAGAGCTCGCCCATGCCTTCGGCGCCTTCGATACTCGTGAACAGCAATTTGTCCTTACCGAGCGGCGTCGCGAGTTTGGCGGCCTGATTATCCTGCGTAGCGGCGCCGGCCATGGATCCCTCATTGTCGAAGCGACGCGCACCGCGCGCATCAGAGCCTTACGAAATCCCGCTTGCGGCCGAAAAGCAAATCTGGCGACAGCGATGCTTTCAGGACTTTACGGTCTAGCGGGGCCGTGCTGGAGTAGGAAAGTCCCGCCGCGATCGGGCGATCAAGGCGAGTCGGCGCGTTCCAGTGACGGGGCTTGGCTCATATCAATCCGTATCGACGCGCGTCAGGGCTGCCTCGTAGTCTTGATCGATGTCTCGAAACCTCGCGGCGAGTGGATCGATCATGGCGTCCTCATGGGGGCGCCGTCTCCTGCCCGATCCGCCTGGCGGCGCTCGCGCTATCCTTCCGAAGGGGCGCGGGCCCCTTCGCTTAAGCCGCGGCGGCCTTGGCCAGGGATGACAGGACCACCTCGCCGGTATTGCTCTGCTGCAGCTTGACCAGACTGTCGATATTTTTGGCGGCCCACGCGAGGGCGACCCGGTCGGCGGCGTCGGCGTCTTTCGACGAATTCCAGTGCGACACGGAGATCAGCCCCGACGCGCATTCGATCAGTTCATAGGACTGGAACCCGGGCTGCTCGCGGAAAATCCCGAGCAAGCCGCCGGGGGACTTAACGGTGCTGACGACCTGCTCGAACGAACCGGACTTGAGTTGGAAAAAGGCGACACGCGCATGCATGGGGTGGCTCCCTTAGGGCCCGTCAGACAATAGCTGAATCGGTTCTGGCCTGAGCCGACATCCGCCAGATGGCTGTCGGCTCAAGCCAAATCTGCGACTTTTTGGGGTTCCCGCCAAGCGGCCCCTTCCGTGGGTCCACGCAATTTGATGGGCAAGTAAAGCCTGGCCGCGCCGATCGGCAAACCACCAATACAATAATAAATACTTGTATTTGCTGATATAATCACACCGCCCCATAATAAAGCAGGCAATTTTCATACAAATCGAAGGTTCGCTTACTGAATTTACTCTTGACTTACAGTACGATATCGGTTAATTGAATGTAGGTAGTCGCTGAAATTGAGCGCACGCAATATTTCGAGTTTTGAGGGAGGCTGCTTTGGCGCTGGGCTCAAAATTGCGCTTGTTGATCGAAGTTTTGCTCGCCGTCGGCGCCGTCAGCGCGCTTGGCGCTTCGCTCATCTTTCCCAACTGGATCGAAATGACGGTGGGCGCGTCACCCGACAATGGCGATGGCCAGGTTGAATGGCGCACCGCGTTTCTAGCGGCCGCAGTCGCCCTAACCGCGTTGTACTTGGCGCGACGCGACTGGCGCGCCCTCACGGCGCCTCATCGCGCAGCCACAGCAGAAGGCCAGAGATAAATACGGGATTGCTCAACTCAGGCAGAGTCGCTCGGAGGGCTGAACGTGTTTCGCAACACGCAAGTGACATTCGACGCAAGCCCCAACAACGCCCGCAGCGAATGCGCGATCGTCGTCAATCCCCGCAACGCGGCCAATCTCGTCGGCGCGTCCAAGCGCTTCACAAGTCCGCACACGTATGAATTCTCACTGGCCGCCTATGCCTCTTTCGATGGCGGCGTGTCGTGGCTGGAGGCTGCGCCATTCGGGCTCGAGGCTGGCTGGGCCGGCATTTCCGATCCGACCCTTGCTTGGGACAAGGCGGGAAACGTCTATCTCGCAGGACTGGCTTTTGGTCCCGGCCTGAACGGCGCCCTGATCGGCATCGCGATGTACAGGTCGAGCGACGGCGGTAGAACCTGGAGCGCGCCCAATCTCATTCACCAGAGCCCCGGCGACGACAAGCAATGGGCGGCGAGCGACAATCATCCGGCAAGCCCGCACTATGGCAACGTGTACGTCGTCTGGGACGATCTGAATGCCGGGATCTGCGCGTTTGCGCGCAGCGTCGACAACGGCGCGCATTGGACCGGAACCGCAGGACAACCGGCCGGCTCTTCGCTCGGCGTCAATTCGTTTTCGCCGCAGGTCTCGGTCGCTTCGGACGGAACCGTCTATGTCGTCTGGATGGCGGGATCGGACGTCATGTTCGTCAAGTCGACCAATGGCGGCGACAGTTTTTCAGCGCCAATAGCCGCGGTCAGCGGCGTCACGCCGCTAACGAGCCCGCCGCTCAGCGCGCCCAACGGTTTTCCCGAACTGCCCGGCGGCTCGTTCCGCGTCCTGACGATCGCCGCCTGCACAGCCGGCGCCGGAGGTGCGATCGTCCTGAGCTGGGCAGATTATCGCGAGGGCCATTCGCGCATCTATTATGCCTACTCGCACAATGCTGGCGCGACCTGGAGCAGCGCGCCGACCGGCCAGCCGCTGCTGACTGGAAATCTTACCTCCGGCGCGGGACAGCATGATTTTCACGCGCAAATCGCGACGCTGCCCAATGGCCATATTGGCTGCGCATTCTACGAGTTTGGACCGAAGTGGACCGGAGGCCCGCCGCTCATCGACGTCTATCTCGCGCAATCGACAAACAACGGCGTTTCCTTCACGAGCCGGGAGAGGGTGACTGATCGCGCCTGGGACCCGGTCGTCGATGCGCCTTGGTCGCATGGCGACTCCTCGACCACTTTCATCGGCGATTATTTCGGCCTCGACGGATCGGCGAACGGCTTCAGCGTATTCTGGACGGACACGCGAACTGGCGTACAGGAGATGTTTTACGGCGCCGAGATGCGCGAAGGACCGTGGTTCGGCGTGCAATGGGTCGACACGATGCCGGCGCATGCGACGATCGACTATTACACCTGGAACTGGCCCGCCGCATGGGACGTCGTCTGGACTCCAATGTCGGATACCGTAAGTGCGGGCGGACCGCAGATAACCTGGCGCGTGCAGGTCGAGCGTTCGCCCTACTACGTCACCTATCATATCGTCATCACTAACCTGACCAACGCGCCGGTGCGCGTCGAAGGGCGCTACTCCATCCTCGCGGTTTGAAAGAGGTCCGTCATGGTCGTGGGAACGCAGATCGTCGATACCATGTCGCCGCACGACATTATCGATTACTACACGTGGGGATGGGATCCGTCGTGGGACGTCGTCTGGATGGTGACGCCAACCACGCCGACCACAGGCGGGCCGCAATTGCAGTGGAATGTGGCGGTCGAGCGCTCATCGAGCGGCGTGACTTACCATGTGACCATCACTAATCTTACGGCGCACAGTGTTGGCGTCGAGGGGCGCTACGCGATCATGAACCTCTGACAAATTGGGAGCCACCGCGATGACCGTGATGAGAAAGCCCGCCGGCGAAGCCCGCGAACGTCCGCGGCCATCGTCGCATCCGGAAAGCCACGGGGCCGGCGATAATGTCGTGCGCAAGAGCGTCGGCGCGGCGCCGGTTTTCGATCACGGGGCCAGGCGCATGGCGCCCGCCCCGGAGGCGCCCAGGGGGATGATCTCGAATCCATGGGTGAAGCATTGGTCGGGCGCCGGCCCCCCGCCAACCGCGCCAGCCGCTGTCTCCACGCCAGCCGCGCATCCTCAAACAAAAGCCGCCGGCGCCGTGCGCCAAAACGCGAGCGGCGAGGGCCCGAAGCGCGGGAAGGCGACCAAATAGCGCGCAGCACGGGAGGGCCGTCGCAAGCGGCCGGAAACGCGCCCATTCATACGGCCAGGCCTCAGACCGCCGGAGCGACGATCCCCTTGCGCGCCGCCTGCGCCATGCCGGCCAGCATCGCTTGGCCCTCGGGCTGGATCAAGCCAGCGGACATGATCAGCTTCGCTGCGTCGTCGGGGGTCATCGGCAATTCGATGAGATCAGCGGTCGGGATGAAGAAATAGAATCCGGTCGTCGGGTTGGGCGTGCACGGCAGGAATACCGACGTCAGGTCCACGCTGCCCGACAGGGCGGTGGAAACGACCTTCGCCGGCTCGCTTGTGATGAAGACGATCGACCACGAACCTTTGATTGGAAATTCGACCAGTCCGACCTTCCGGAACTGCGAGCCGCCCTGGCTGAACAGCGTCTCGAAAATCTGTTTGGCGCTCTTGTAAATGCCGCGCACGATCGGCAGCCGGTCAAGCATCAGTTCGCCCAGTCTGACGAGCGTGCGTCCGGCGATGTTGGCGGCGAGGAAGCCGAGGAGCGTCAGGCCGACGAAGGCGATGACGACGCCAAACCCCGGCACGTGAAATGGCAAATACGAATCGGGCCAGTATCGCGCCGGCACGAGAGGTTTGACCCAATTATCAACCGTGTCGACAAACCACCAGGCAATATAGGTCGTTACGGCCACGGGGCCGAAAATCACCAAGCCGGTAAAGAACCACGAGCGGATGCGTACACCCAGGCTGCGTGGGGAAACCGGGTGCGGCCTGACATAGGCGCCCGGAGAGTCCGTGGAAGTCATCGACTACCCATCTCATGCGATTGAGCCGCGATACATGACCGCTGGCGCCTGCGATTGCAAGGCGACGGGCGGAGCGCGGGCCCTATTCCACCGTCACCGATTTGGCGAGGTTTCGCGGCTGGTCAGCATCCTTCCCCATAATGACGGCCGTGTGATAGGCGAGCATCTGCACCGGCGCCGCATAGACGATCGGCGCGAAATTGACGCCCATCGGCGGCATTGCGAGGAAATGCGACAACGCCACTGACGCCTCCTCCGCCGCATGCTGCTCGCCGATCAGGATGATGCGCCCGCCCCGCGCCGCGACTTCCTGCATGTTGGAGACGGTCTTCTCGAACACTGCGTCATGCGGCGCGATGACGATGACCGGCATCGCCTCGTCGATCAGCGCGATCGGTCCGTGTTTGAGCTCACCGGCGGCGTAGCCTTCGGCATGGATATACGAAAGCTCCTTGAGCTTCAGCGCGCCTTCCAGCGCGAGCGGATAGGCAGGCCCGCGACCGAGATAAAGCACGTCGCGCGCCTTCGAGAGCGAGTGCGCGATTGTTTCCACAGCCGGCTCGAGTTTCAGCACCTCCGCCAGCAGGCCGGGCGTCGCGATGAGCTCAGCCACCAGCGCCACCTCCGTGGCTTCGTCGATTGTTCCCCGCGCGCGCCCCAGACTGATGGCGAGGCTCGCCATCACGGCGAGCTGGCAGGTGAAAGCCTTGGTCGAGGCGACTCCGATCTCCGGTCCAGCCAAGGTCGGCGCAAGGCAATCACTCAGCCGAGCGATACTGGAGGTCGGCACGTTGCAGACGCTGATGATCTTCGCGCCGCGCTCCTTCGCATAGCGCAGCGAGGCCAGCGTGTCGGCCGTTTCGCCCGACTGCGAAATGACGATCACCGCGCCCTTGGCGTCAATTGGATGATCACGGTAGCGAAATTCCGAGGCGACGTCGATTTCGACCGGCAGCCGGGCAAAGCGCTCGATCCAGTATTTGCCGATCAGCCCGGCCATATAGGCGGTGCCGCAGGCGCAGATCGTGAGCCGTGTCAGCGCGCGCGGATCGACCGGCCATTCGAACGGGCGCATCCGTTGTGCGCCCATGTCGACATAGTGGGCGAGCGTGTGGCCGACGACTTCCGGCTGCTCATGGATCTCCTTCGCCATGAAGTGGCGATAGTTGCCCTTCTCGATCAGCAGGCTGCCCGCCTGGCTGCGCACTTTTGGTCGCTTGACCGGCGCGCCCGAAGCGTCCCGGAATTCCGCGCCCTGACGCGTCAGGATGACCCGATCGCCCTCTTCGAGATAGGTGATCAGACTGGTGAATGGGGCGAGAGCCAGCGCGTCGGACCCCAGAAACATTTCCCCCTCGCCATAGCCGATCGCCAGCGGCGCGCCCTGCCGCGCCCCGATCATCAGATTATCTTCGCCCTCGAAGATGAAGGCGAGCGCGAACGCCCCGCGCATCCGCGGCAACGCCGCCGCAACCGCCTCGGCCGGGGACTTGCCGGCGGCCATTTCGTCGGTGACGAGGAAGGCTGCGACTTCAGTATCGGTTTCGGTCGCGAACTTGTGGCCCTTGGCCGCGAGTTCCTCGCGCAACGACTTGAAATTCTCGATGATGCCATTGTGGACCACCGCGAGCTTGTGGCTCGCGTGCGGATGCGCATTGGACTCGCTCGGCTTGCCGTGCGTCGCCCATCGGGTGTGGCCGATGCCGATGAGGCCGTCGAGCGGCGCTTCGGCGAGGCGCGCCTCGAGATTGCGGAGCTTACCCTCGGCCCGCCGGCGAGTTAGCCGGCCGTGCTCCAGGGTGGCGATGCCCGCCGAGTCGTAGCCGCGATACTCAAGGCGCTTCAGCGCATCGACGATCGGACCGGCGACCGCGCGGGTTCCCAGAATGCCAACAATGCCGCACATCGCCGATCCGTTCCAAAATGAAAGCCATACCTTTGCAGGAGCAAGGGTTAGGCCAAAGCCACGCGCGCGCTCAAGTCACGTAGGGTTACCAAATGTTGCACTCGCATCGCCTAAGGTAACACGATAGCACCGAAGATTACGCGAGAATGATTTATAGATTACACCAACATGATACTGTCATGATCCGCAAATGACTTAACACAATTATAAATATACTGGATTCTAGTTAAGGGCATTGGCCTCTATATTCTTGACTTAGTTGGGTGCGCCAATACAATTGCTTCAAAATAAGGAGCGTAGAATGCGTGTTCAAATCAAGCAATTTCTGGAAGACGAGAGTGCGGCGACTGCAATTGAGTATGCCTTGATCGCCAGCCTGATCTCGGTGGCGATTATTGCCGCGTTAAACAACGCTGCAACACGATTGAAATTCGTGTTCAGCGAGGTCGCGACCGCTCTGAAATAGGATCGCCCTCCCGCGCTACGCCGTCGGCAGGACAATACGGAAGGTGGCGCCTCCACCGGGCGTTTCGAGCACGCCGACCGTTCCCTTGCTCTGGTCTATCAGTTCCTTGACGATGGCGAGCCCCAAACCGGTTCCTGGCAATGCTTCGCTGCCGCGCCAGAACGGCTCGAAGATCAGTTCGCGCAGGTCTTTGCCCACCCCGGCGCCGTGATCGACGACATCCGCCGCGCCACCCTCCGCAACTCGCACCAGAACACTGCCTCCCTCCGGCTCTGCGCGCAAGGCATTGTCGATCAGATTGGCCACGATGCATTCCAGCGCGCGGCGATTGGCGCGGACGTTCATCCTGGGAATTGCGGCGTCAAACTCAATCTCTCGTCGGTTTTCGATCACAAGGGGGGCATAGTCCGCCACCATCGCGCGCAAGGTTGCGACGAGATCAACGACCTCGCCCGTGGGGGCGCTCCTGTCGGCAAGCCTTGAGGCGATCAGCAATTGCTCGACGATCGTCTGCATACGTCGCGCGTCGCGCTTGAGGTCGGTCTTGTGGGAGGACTCGGGCAAGGAGTCGATCCGCGCGCGCAGGATTGCCACTGGCGTGCGCAGTTCGTGCGCCGCATTCGCGGCGAACCGCCGTTGTTTGACGGCGCCCGCGTCCAGGCGCTTGAGCGCCGAATTCACCGCTTCCACCAAAGGCATGATTTCTGAGGGTATTCCTTCGATTGGTATGCGCTGGTCGATTGAATCCATGTCGATCAGCGACGCCTGCGCAGCCGCCTCGCGCAGCGGCGACAAACCCCGACTTGTCACCAGCCAGGCAATCAGCGCCGCCGCTGCGCCAAACGGCAGGAAGTAGATGAAATTGTCGCGCGCATTGTCGCGAAAGAAGTAGATCAGGTCCTCTTGGCTGAATCGATAGCCATAAGTGACGATGATCACCCGCCCAACCGACGTGTCCTGCTTCGTCAGAGCGCCGCGCAGTTCTCCGCCGGTCGAATCGTGGCCGATGAAGTTCATAAAATAGGCCTTCATCGAACCCAGCCGACCCAACATAGCCACAAGCTCCGGCGAAGAGCCGCGATAGGCTGTGGTCTGGTCGAGACTTAGCGCGGCATATTGCAGATCTGGGTTATGGGCGAGTTGATCGCGGAGTTCGGCATTGGGTTCGATATAGGGCACGCCGTCCGCGCCGCGCTGCAGTGAAGCTGTAACTTGGGCGCGCGCTCGATTCTCCGCCAGGTCGTTCCAGATCATGTCGAGATCGACCCTGATGCCGGTGAGCGATAGCGGAATGTTTAGCAGCCAGATCAGCACATAGACCGCCACCAGACCGGCGAGCAATCGCGCCACCAGCCTTTGCGACAGCGAGAAAGCTTTCACGAAAGCGCCTTGCTGAGGACATAGCCGACGCCTCGAATCGGATGGATTTCGACACCGGCGCCCTCCGCGTTGAGCCGGCGGCGCAAGCGGGAGACGAGTGCGTCCAACGCATTGGACTGCAACCCGCCGGTCCCCCCATAGACCTCCTCAATCAGCGCCTCGCGCGGCGCCGCGCGGCCGTGTCGGCGCAGCAAAGATTCGAGCAACGCAAGTTCGCGCCGGTGCAGCACGATCGGCCGCCCGCCGACGTCGGCCTCCCTGGCGGCAATATCGAACGACAATTCTCCCACCTTCAGCGGCGGTTGGGCGCCCTTCGAAGCCTCGTTGCGGCGAAGATTGGCGCGAACGCGCGCAAGCAGTTCATCGACATCGAAAGGCTTGGCCAGATAGTCGTCGGCGCCTGCGTCGAGGCCCGCGATCTTGTCGGGAATTGAATCGAGCGCCGTCAGCATAACGACGCGAACTCCAGGGTGCGCGCGCTTGATTTCCTCGACCAGCGACATGCCATCGCCATCGGGCAAACGGCGATCGAGCAGGACGAGCGAATAAGGTCGCGCCCCAATCGATTCGCGCGCGCCGCGGAGGGTCGTCGACAGATCAACGCCAAAGCCGACAATCTCGAGCCTCTTGGCGATCAGGCCCGCCATTTCAAGCTCGTCTTCAACCAGCAGGATTCGCATCGGGCAGCACACCGGGGACGGGCGACGATTCGCCGAGACCGCCAGTATTAGCGCATGTCCTGCGTCAATCCATCCTGAGACGAAATTCAGCAAGTGAGGACCAGATACATTCGGGCCTGCGATCTCCTCGCCTCGCGCGCCTCGTTAAGCGGTGAGAACAATCTACCGAGATAGCCGGGCCTTTCGGGGCGCAGAGCCAGGATGCCGGTGGCGAGCCGATTAATGCTTTGCTCATCAAGCGCCAAGAGACCTGCCGGCCGGTTCAATTGCGGGGACTGTCGGCAGGATTTCTAAACTTTCGCAGGTCAGCTTGGGCATCGGGGGTGCACTATGGGAAATCTTGCAAAGATCATTATGGGCTTCCTTGTGCTGGCGGCTCTGCGCTTTGCCCGGGGCGTGGCTTTCCAAACCGTGGTTGGCAACAGTCCAAGTCCCTCAGTGGGCTCGCGCCTCGCCGACAGCGCCGGCGTCGGCGGGCTGAGCCGGGCGGACCTGTCGGTTATGACCGGCGGTACTTTAATCTATTGTTTTGTCGTCGGCCTCGTCGCGCATCTTGTGCTTGGCGACAAAGGCCTTGGCCGAAGCGGCAACAGCTCGATCGCCTTCCTCGGCGTGATGGCGACGATGTTCGTCTATTCCCATCTCTGGGGCATCCCGGTCGCAGAGGACATGGCTGGCCTCATCGTCGCTTGCGTCTTCACGTCGACGCTCGCCATCGCCGCCGCGGCTTTCGTCAAATTCTTCATCCTCAACGAAGCCATGACTTTCGCTCTCGGCGGCAAGACCTCCCTGAGCAAACTCTCGACCGGCCGCAGTGCGAAAGGCCCGACCGCTGATCGCTTGAACATGGCGCTTAAGAGGGAGGGCTTTCATTGAGGCGACGGTCCGAGCGCGGCGCACTCAAGCATGCCCCTTGCCTGGCTTTTGCCTCGCTCTAAACCCTTTCGCCCAACCTGCCTTGCTTATCGGGTGCGCCCGGGCCACCGACAGCGAGTCCGGTTCGACGTCTTTGGTCACGACCGAGCCTGCCCCCACGTACGCGCCGGCGCCGATCGTCACCGGAGCGACCAGGGCGGAATTTGAGCCGACAAATGCGCCAGCGCCAATGTGGGTCTGAAATTTCGAGAAGCCGTCGTAATTGCAGGTGATGGTTCCCGCCCCGATGTTGGCGCCGGGGCCAACCGTTGCGTCGCCGATGTAGCTGAGGTGATTGACCTTCGCGCCGGCTTCGAGGGAGGCTTTCTTGATCTCGACAAAATTCCCGACTTTTGCTCCAACGCCAATATCGGCGCCCGGACGCAGCCGGGCAAAGGGTCCTATCAAGGCGCCTGACGCGATTCGCGCGTCCTCCAGGTAGGAATACGCGTGGATGGTCGCGCCATCCTCGATGCGAACGCCATTGCGGATGACGACATGCGGCTCGATCAGCACATCGCGGCCGATTTTCGTGTCCGCGGACAGAAAGACAGTCTCCGGCGCAATAAGCGTCGCGCCGCCGCGCATTGCCGCCTCGCGTAGCCGGCCTTGCATGATGGCTTCGGCCGCGGCGAGCTGGACGCGATCGTTGACCCCCATCACTTCGTTCTCGCCAGCGAGATGCGTCGCCGCGCCGAACCCATCCGCAACGGCCACGGAGACAAGATCGGTCAAGTAGAATTCCTTCTGCGCGTTGGCGGCGCCGACCTTGCCAAGCAGTGCGAGCGCCCTCGCCCCGTCGATCGCCATAGGCCCAGCGTTGCAACGGCGAATCTCGCGCTCCGCAGCGCTGGCGTCCTTCTCCTCCCGGATCGCCACAAGCGCCCCGCCCCGCTCCACAAGCCTGCCGTAACCGGTGGGATCGGCAGCCTCAAAGCCCAGCGCGACGATGGTCTGGCCCTCGCGCAGAGCTTCGCGCAAGCCTTTGATCGTCGCCGGGCGCAGCAACGGGATGTCGGCATAGACCACAACAATGTCGTCGTAGCCGCAGGCGATCGCCGCCCGCGCCGCCAGCACCGCGTGCGCCGTGCCCAGCCTCTGCGTCTGGATGAATATCTCGCTTCCAGGCGCGGCGCGCTGCGCTTCAGCTTCGACATCCGCGCGTCCGGGCCCAATGACGATCGCGACGGCATTGGCGCCAGCCTTGCTCACCGCGTCGAGCACGTGAGCGAGCATCGACCGTCCGGCGATTTCGTGCAGAACCTTGGGGCGCGACGACAACATTCGCGTGCCCTCGCCCGCCGCCAGGACAATCGCCAGGCACGTTCTCGGCGCCGCGTGGGGTTCTGCAAGGCTCATAGCGTCTCCGTGGGTGCTGGACTACCGCCGGTCGGCGCCCCTACCAGGGCATGATTGGCGCTCGAAAGGTTAACCGCAAGGCGCGCTCCGCGCTTGCAGCAAAAACCATCTCGCAGCGCCGCAGTTATAGGCTATAGAGAAATTGTGATGGGGTGGCCACGGCGCTGCGCGACAATGACACTTGTGCGTCTATGCCATTACTCTGATTGCGATTTTAGTGGTTTTCCTGTGAGGGAAAGCCAGTGCGTCGAGTGCGGTGCGGAAAGAGAAACGGGTTGATCGGTCAGCGCAGGCGATTCTTGAAACTTGCACTGGGCAGCGCTCTGGCGGCGGCGGCGCGGCCGCAAAGCCAAGCGATCGCCGCAACCAGCGGACCGCCTGCGCCGTTTTCTCCACAAGGCGTGCTGGATATGGCGCAGGCCATGGCGAAGACTCCCTATGTTCCGCCCAAAACCAACCTGCCGGACCCCGTGGCTAACCTGACCTACGAGCAATATGCCGCGATCCACGCGGTTCCGGGGACGCAAATCTGGAGCGGCGAGAAGATCGGCTTCGCGATTGAGCCGCTCCACCGCGGGTTTATTTATGCGACGCGGATGGACATCTACATCGTCGAGGGCGGCCTCGCGCAGAAGCTGATTTACGATCCTGCGGCGTTCGACACCGGCGGCCTAAAGCCATCGGCGCCGCTGGGCGACCTCGGGTTTTCCGGTTTTCGCGTCCTTACCGCTGTGGACGGCCAGGTATTCCTCGATACAGCGATCTTTCAGGGAGCCAGCTTCTTTCGCTCCCTGGCGCGGGGCCAGAGTTTTGGCGTTACGGCGCGGGGCTTGTCGATCCATACAGGCGACGCCCAGGGTGAGGAATTTCCGCAATTTCGCGCCGTATGGATCGAAAAGCCAACGCTCGCAAAGAACGAGCTGGTGATGCATGCGCTGCTCGACTCGGCCAGCGTGACGGGCGCGTTTCATTTCACGCTGCGCCCCGGGGAGGCGACGATCATCGACACCCAGTTGACGATCGTGGCGCGCAACGCGGTCGATCATATCGGCATCGGCGCGGTGACCGGGACCTATCTGTTCGGCGGTCTCGACCACCATAAGAGCGACGACATTCGTCCCAATGTGTATGAGATTACCGGGTTGCAAATGCTGGGCGGCAAGGGCGAGTGGCTTTGGCGCCCGGTCGCCAATCGCGAAACGCTGCAAATATCCGGCTTTGCCGATCAGAATCCGCATGGCTTCGGGCTGATCCAGCGGGACCGCTCATTCGAGACTTTCGGGGACGACGACGCGCATTGGGAGCTGCGGCCGTCGCTGTGGATCGAGCCGATCGGCGATTGGGGCGACGGGGAAGTGCAATTGCTTGAAATTCCCGCCGATTCCGAAAACAACGACAACATCATCGCCTATTGGCGACCGAAGGTCGCGCTTGCGGTGGGCGCAACCCTGTCAATTGCCTATCGCCAGTTCTGGTGCTGGACGCCGCCGGAGCGCCCGCCGCTCGCTGTCTGCACGAATTCCAGGATGGGGAGGGTGGGCAAGAAACGGCGGTTTGTTGTTGAATTCGCCGACGAGAGTTTTGGCGATGCGGCCCGTTCGGCCCAGATCGTCGCCAAGATCGTGGCATCCGCAGGGCAGATCGCTTCCGGCCGCACATTCATCTCCCACGAACGCAAGACTTTGCGTTTTGTGTTTGACCTCGACCCCGGTTCGGAAACATCGTGCGAGTTGCGACTTATACTGGAGATGGCGGGAAAGCCTGCAAGCGAAACATGGCTGTATCGATGGACGGCATGAATATGCTCGCGACCGGTCGGCCGGTTGCGCCGCCCGAGGCGCCGCTGGCGATGCCTGTGCAGTCGCTGACGCGATTCAGCCGCGCCGAGCGCCGAGCCTGGGCGGCGCCGCAACTGGCGCGCTCGCCGTGGGCAGCGAGGCTGCTGGTGTTTGGCGGAGCGCTGCTGCTGACGCTCTACGCGACCTGGGAAATGTACAGGGTTGTCGAGGTTGGCGAGATTACGCTGCTCGAATGGCTGCTGGTCATTCTGTTCGTCGCCAACTTCTCGTGGATTGCGGTCGCCTTCACATCGGGCGTCTTCGGCTTTTTCTGGCTGCTGTTCAAAACGCCACGGCAGGAAGAGCTGCCAAAGCAATTGCAGCGCCGCACCGCTATCGTGATGCCGATCTACAACGAAGCGCCAGCGCGCGTCTTCGCGGCGGTGCAGGCGATCTGCGAGGACGTTGACGCAACCGGCCTCGGCGATAGTTTCGACTATTTCTTTCTCTCCGACACCACCGATCCCGATACCTGGATCGCCGAGGAGCGAGCGTTGCTGGCGATTCGCCAGCGCTTGCCTGACGCGCGGATCTATTACCGCCACCGGCGCAAGAACACGAGCCGCAAGGCCGGCAACATTGCCGATTTCGTGACGCGTTGGGGCGGCGCCTACGAGCACATGGTGGTGCTGGACGCCGACAGCCTGATGACCGGCGAGACGATTGTGCGCCTTGCGGTGGCGATGGAGGCCGACCCGGACTCCGGCATCATCCAGACCCTGCCGCTCATCATCAACCGCAACACGCTTTTTGCCCGCGTCCAGCAATTTGCCGCGCGCATTGCCGGACCAGTGATCGCGGCTGGCCTCAGCGCATGGATGGGGCGAGATGGCAACTACTGGGGCCACAACGCCATTATCCGCACGCGGGCTTTTGCCGCCCATTGCGGTCTGCCCGATCTGCGCGGCAAGCCACCGCTCGGCGGTCATATTCTCAGCCATGATTTTGTCGAAGCGGCGCTGATGCGACGCGCCGGCTATGCGGTCTATATGTTGCCGACGCTTGGCGGCTCGTATGAGGAGAGCCCGCCTTCGCTCATCGATCTTGCGGCGCGCGACCGGCGCTGGTGCCAGGGCAATTTGCAGCATCTGCGCCTATTGTCGACCAAGGGCCTGCACCTGGCCTCGCGCCAGCATTTCATCACCGGCATCATGGGCTATCTCGCCTCGCCGTTGTGGATGGCTCAACTGCTCGTCGGCATCGCGCTCGTCTTGCAGGCGAACTACATCCGTCCTGAATACTTCACCAGCGAATTCTCCCTGTTTCCGGCGTGGCCTCGGTTCGACGCTGAGCGTGCGCTAAGCTTGTTCATCCTGACGATGAGCGTTCTTATCGCGCCGAAAATCTTCGGCCTGCTAGCTGCGCTGCTCGATGGAAGAACGCGACGAGCCTGTGGCGGGGCTATTCGCCTCGTCCTTTCGGCGATGCTCGAAATCATCCTGTCAGCGTTTCTCGCGCCGATCATGATGCTGATCCAGTCGGGTTCGGTCGTGCAGATTCTGTCGGGACGCGACACCGGCTGGAACCCGCAGCGGCGCGACGACGGTTCAATCCCCTTCAAGAGCATTGTGCGACGTCATCGCGCCCACACAGTGTTGGGCTTGGTGACGTTGTTCGCGGCGTGGCTCATCTCGCCTTCGCTGGTGGTCTGGATGTCGCCCACCATCGCCGGCCTTGTGCTGGCCATCCCGCTTTCGTGGGCCAGCGGCCAATTGTGGATCGGCGTCGCGCTGCGCAAGCTCGGATTGCTGACGACGCCTGAAGAGGCCTCACCGCCGCCGATCGTCAATCGCTTCAACAAATTGGCCGACGATCTCGCAATGACGGGCGCTGACGACGAGGATGGATTGCGCGCAATCCATTCCAGTCCAGCGTTTCGCGCCCAGCACGAATTGATTCTGCCCACAGCGTCGCGTCGCCGGCGCGGCGAGATCGACATCGACGTCGCCGTCGCAACCGCCAAACTCAACGATGCCCGAACATTCGAGGAAGTCGCCGGCTGGCTCAAGCCGAAAGAGAAAATGGCGCTCCTCAACGATCGCGCGTTGATCGCGATGATGATGCGACTGCCCGACGATTCCGCGCCGGCGACGAATATTGCGGCGCAGTAGCAGTCACTCCGCTGGCTGCGGCCTTGCCAATGATGCTGGTTTGCGTGAACCTCCATTGCCGCGGCCCGTTCATCCGGTCGCCGTCGGTTAGCAATAAGGCAAAATTCTGGAGGAAACCTCGATGACTATTTCCAGTGTCGCTCGTTTCGGTGTTGCGGTCGCGATTGCGCTGGCCGGCATTGGCGCTGGGATTGGCGCCGCACGCGCCGAGGACGCCCCGAAGGCGCAACTCGACGCCATGCGGCAGGCGCTTGCCAAGTATCAAGATCCCTACGTCGCCGTCCGCGATCTTTATTTGTCGACCGTGGGCTGCGTCCACTTCGATGGCTCAAAAATGGAAGGCCACATGGATTATCCGAAAGGGGCCATGGGCGTTCACTTCGTCAATCTGACCATCCAGGGGCCGCCCGATCCGATGAAGCCGAATGTGCTAATCTATGAGCCCGATCACGGGAAGCTAAAATTGATCGCAGCCGAATGGCTTGTGCCGCTAGCGGCCGCGAAGGAGCGCCCAACTCTCCTCGGCCAACCTTTCCAGGGTCCGATGGAAGGCCACGAGCCGCTTATCCCGAAGGACTTCCATCACTATGATCTTCATGCCTGGCTGTTCAAGGACAATCCGCTGGGAATGTTCAGTCCCACCAATCCGAATGTGACATGCGACGGAGCGGACTTCTCCCTGTTGGAAATGCCGACCAAGATGGTGCCTGAGCACTGATTCCAGAATAGGCGAGGCCCATCCCGGCGGGCCTCGCCTAAGTTCAATGCGCGGCTCACCCTACTTCTATGCGCGCGAGGTCGACCGCCGGCTGTGGCTTGCGGTGTCTTACTCCGGCTTCTTTCTCAATTTTCTGAATCTGCTGCCGGTTTCACCGCTCGACGGCGGGCGCATCACCGCAATTCTTAGCCCGCGCATCTGGCTGATCGGCGCGCCATTTCTGCTGGCGCTGTTGTTCGATCGGCCGAGCCCCGCTTTATTGCTGATCGTGATTATCGCCATCCCGCAGCTTCGCGCGGCATGGAGCTACGATCCCCGTGCTCCCCAAAACGTCGCCTACTACAACGCCTCGCCGGAGACGCGGATCGAATATGGCGCGATGTATTTCGGCCTCGCCGCGCTGCTTGGGATCATGACCCATACAGTGCATGGCATGATCCAGGGCTGAAGCGCTGATCGTCACTGCTTGAGGAAGAACCGCACCATCACGCGCGAGGCGTCGAGCCCGACGCTTTGCGTGTAGCTTCCGCGAGCGTCGCCGCCGAACCATGCGTGGCCGGCGCCTTCGACGAACCAGTGCTCGACGACCGCGCGGCCGGCAGGATCATTCAGCACCGTGCGGGTGACGCGGCTAGCCTCAATCTCCCAATCGAGGTCGATCTGCTTGAGCGCGTCGGCGCCGCCTCGAGCCTCGTCGAGAATGCGCTGCGAATTGACGGGACTGACGGTTCCATCGGCGCCGCCGTGGAAGATGATCTTGCGGCAACTGCGCGTCGCGACGACTCTGAGTGCGGGCGCGACTGCGGCGGTTCCTTTCATCGCGGCAAAGGCAGAGGGAACATCGCTCGCCGACTTATAGGCAAGGCCGGAGTGGACGCCGACCGCCTCGAATACGTCGGGATAGGTGGCGGCGAGGACCTCCGCCATCGCGCCGCCCGCCGATAGGCCGGCGACGAACGTGCGCTCGGGCGCGACACCAAATTCCTTGGCGAGGCGTTGCGCGAGGCCGGCAAGTTTGGCCGGCTCGCCGGCGCCGCGATGCTGGTGGCGCTTGTCGAACCAGTTCCAGCAGCCCTGCGAATTGGCGCTGCGCGGCTGATGGGGATACGCGACGACCAGGCCGAACTCATCCGCCAGCGCATTCATCTGCGTGCCCAGCGCGAAGTCTTCGGGATTCTGTGTACAGCCGTGCAGCATCAGCACCAGAGCGAGATCGCGTTTCGCATAATCGGTTGGAATATACAGGCGATAGTTGAGCGAGCCGGCCTCCCCGCGGTAGGAGCGCGAGGGAAAATTGTCGCCGAAAACCTCGGGCGGCGCTTTTTCGGGGACATAAGCGGGCTTTTGCCAGATCGCGCGTCCGGCCCGCAGCGCGCCGAGAACCTCCCCGAGGGAACGGCGTGACGGCGGCGCGAAGACGGCGGCGGCGCCGGACGGACTCGGGGATTCGCCCATGCTTTGGGTGGCGTCAGGCGACAGCGCGTCGCGCAGAGCCGCCGTCGCATCGGCAAGTCTCGACTTGCGCACAAGGCTCAAGACCTCGCCCATCGTATCAAGCAGGCGCGTTTTCATGGATTTTCCTTTTGTCAGCCCAGCCGGTCGGCGAGCGCGGTTTTTACGTCCGCCGGCGCGTGCAGCGCGCCAAGCACAGTGATCGATTCAATCGTCGCGCGGGCAAGCTCAGGCGTCACATCGTCGGCGATGGTCGCCAGGCCAAGCACTCGGATGTTCAGGCGCTCCCCCGCCACGCGCGCCGCCTCGAGGTCGCGTCTCGAAAAGGTGCGCAGTCCCAGTTCAAGCGTCAGGCGCGACACCGCCTGCCGGGCGACATCCTGATGGGAGCTCAGCTGATTGCGGATCGCGGTGCGGATAAAGTCCGACCGATTGGAATAGAATCCATCGCGAACCATCAGATCGATCTGGCCGAGATCGACAAAACCAAGATTGAGCGTGAGCTTTTCGCTGTCGGGCGGTTTCGGCACTGATTCCATCCATCCAATTGGATGGTATATGGATGCCTTACGGATGGATTGCAAGGTGTAACTCGCAAAAAATAATACGCACGAAAAATGGATCTGATGTGACCAATTGCGTCCCTCACGCGGAATTCATCCTCTATCGAGCCTTCCAAGGCCGCCACATGATTGCCGCCCTCGCCGGTTCTGGTGTAACTCCGCTCCAGCGCCGCACCGCCTCGGGCGCGGGCAGCGCGCATTTGAGGACCCTTTGAGCGATTCCAAAACTCCGCTGCTGGACCAGATCGATGTTCCGGCAGACTTGCGAAGGCTGCCTGAAAGCGACCTGCGCGCTGTCGCTGACCAGCTGCGGGCGGAGACGATTAGCGCTGTCTCAGTGACTGGCGGCCATCTTGGCGCAGGGCTTGGCGTCGTCGAACTGACGGTGGCGCTGCATTATGTTTTCGACACCCCGCGCGACCGCATCGTCTGGGATGTCGGCCATCAGGCCTATCCGCACAAGATCCTGACGGGCCGGCGCGACCGTATCCGCACGCTTCGCCAGGCGCGCGGACTGTCGGGCTTCACCAAGCGTGCGGAAAGCGAATTCGATCCCTTCGGCGCGGCACATTCCTCGACGTCGATTTCCGCCGCCCTTGGCATGGCCGTCGCGCGCGACCTTTCCGGCGGCGACAATCACGTCGTCGCGGTGATTGGCGATGGCGCGATGTCGGCGGGCATGGCCTACGAGGCGATGAACAACGCTGGCGCGCTGCAGTCGCGGCTCATCGTGGTTCTCAACGACAACGATATGTCGATTGCGCCGCCCACCGGCGCGATGTCGGCCTATCTGGCGCGGCTGGTGTCGAGCCACACCTATCGATCGCTGCGCGAGACAGTCAAACAGCTCGCGCGACGGCTGCCAAAATTCTTCTATAACAAGGCCAAGCTGACCGAGGAATATGGCCGCGGCTTCTGGACCGGCGGCACCTTGTTCGAGGAGCTCGGCTTCTACTATGTCGGGCCGATCGACGGACACAATCTCGATCATCTTCTGCCGGTGCTCAAGAACGTGCGCGACATGCCCAATGGGCCGGTTCTCGTGCATGTCGTCACCAAGAAGGGCAAGGGCTATCCGCCCGCCGAGCAGGCCGATGACAAGTACCATGGCGTCAACGCCTTCGATGTCATCACCGGCGCGCAGGCCAAGCCGAAATCCAATGCGCCCGCCTACACCCGCGTCTTCGCCGACAGCCTCATCAAGGAAGCGGCGCGCGACGACAAGATCGTAGCGATTACCGCGGCGATGCCGACCGGCACCGGGCTTGACCATTTCGGCGCGGCCTATCCCGATCGCACGTTTGATGTCGGCATCGCCGAGCAGCATGCGGTGACATTTGCCGCGGGTCTCGCCACCGAAGGCTACAAGCCGTTCTGCGCGATCTATTCGACGTTCCTGCAGCGTGGCTACGATCAGGTCGTGCATGATGTCGCGATCCAGAACCTGCCGGTTCGCTTCGCCATCGATCGCGCTGGCCTGGTGGGCGCGGACGGCGCGACGCACGCCGGCTCCTTCGACATTGCCTATCTCGCCTGCCTGCCCAACTTCGTGGTGATGGCGGCGGCGGACGAAGCGGAACTGGTCCATATGGTGGCGACCTGCGCCGCGCATGATTCTGGCCCGATCGCGCTGCGCTATCCGCGCGGCGAAGGCGTCGGCTGCGAAATGCCCGAGCGCGGAATACCGCTGGAAATCGGCAAGGGCCGCGTCCTGCGCGAGGGCTCGCGCGTCGCCATTCTTTCGCTTGGGACGCGGCTCGCAGAGGCGCTCAAGGCGGCCGAGGATCTGGCGGCGCGCGGCCTTTCGACAAGCGTCGCCGACGCCCGCTTCGCCAAGCCGCTGGACCGCGAACTCGTCCTGCGGCTGGCGGAGACGCACGAAGTGTTGATCACCATCGAAGAGGGCTCCGCCGGCGGCTTTGGTTCGCATGTGCTAGGGCTGCTGGCCGAGGCCGGTATGCTTGATAAGGGATTGAGGGTCAGGACGATGACCCTGCCCGATGCGTTTCAGGATCAGGACAAGCCCGACCGGCTTTACGCCGACGCTGGCCTCGACGCGAAAAGCATCGTCGCCAGGGTGCTTGAGGCGCTCGGAACTATCGGCGAGTCCAATGCGAGCCGGATCGCCTGACCCCGGAGATTGAGATGTCGGAGGACAAGCCGGCCGCGCGCCCGGCCGAGAGCCAGGAAGAGCGTCAACATCGCACTTTCGTCAATCTCGTCGTCGCCGCCTTCCTGTTGCTGCTGGCCATCGCCATTATCTGGGTGTTCAGATCGCTCGACGATCAGCGCAAGTTGCAGAATTGTCTGAACTCAGGGCGCCGGAACTGTGTGGAGCTGGAACAGCAGCGGGGGTTGTAGGCCGGTCGAAACAATTGACTTCGCCGAGCTGGCGCCCGTATAAGCGCGCGCGCTGCGGGGTTTCGCGGCAGATGATTGTCGGGCCCGCATGAAGCCTCGAATGGCTTCACGGCGGCGTTTGGGCGTTTTTGCTGTGCCGGAGTGTTGCGGTCGTTTCGCGACCCGGCGATTTTGGAGAATTGACGTGAAGCGGACCTATCAACCGAGCAAACTCGTTCGCAAACGCCGGCATGGCTTTCGCTCTCGCATGGAAACGGTGGGCGGCCGCAAAGTGCTCAATGCCCGCCGGGCGCGTGGGCGCAAGCGCCTTTCGGCCTGACCCCCGCTTGCCGCGACGCGTCGCCGCCAGGGCCTTGCTGCGCGGCGCGGAAGGAAGACATGATCGAGACGGACGCGTGTGGCCCCGGCGACGGGCAAGTCGCACGCAAAGCGACCCGCCTGAAGCGCCGCGCGGAGTTTCAGCGCACCGCGCGCGGGCGCCGCAGCAACGTTCCCGGATTCACTCTGCAATCCCTGCGCCGTCCGGACGGCGCGCCGGAGATCGGGCCGCGATTTGGTCTGACGGTGACGCGCAAGGTTGGCAATGCTGTCGTGCGCAATCGCATTCGCCGCCGTCTCAAGGAGGCGCTGCGCCTGGCCCCGGCTCTTGAGGCGCAGGGCGATCATGATTACGTGCTCGTCGCCCGCATCGAAGCGCTTTCGCGGCCGTTTGAGTTGTTGATGAACGATCTGGCGCGCGCCTTGCGCGCCGCACATTCGCCAGGCGCCAAATCCGGCGCCCGCCCCAAGCCAGTTGACAGAGAACGACTTCGATGAATTCAGAGGACTCGCGCAACCTCATTCTGGCGATCGTTCTGTCGTTGATCGTTCTGATTGGCTGGAACTATTTCTACGGCGCTCCCCAACTGCAGCGCGATCATCAGGCGCAGACGCAGCCGAACGGAGCGGCGCCGACGACCACCGGCAGCGCCACGGCTCCGCAGACCGCCGCGCCCGCGCTCGCCGTCCAGAAACCGCGCGCGGAAATGCTGGCGGTTTCAAAGCGCGTGCCTATCGATACCGCCAGCCTGGCCGGGTCGATCAACCTGACCGGCGGTCTGATCGACGACATCTCGCTCAAAGCCTATCATGAGACGGTCGACCCGGGCAGCGCGAACATCGTGCTGTTTTCGCCGCAGGGCGGCCCGGCGCCTTATTGGGCGGAGACCGGGTTCGTCAGCGACGCGGGCGCCACCGCCAAAATGCCCGGCCGAGAAACCGTTTGGAGCGCCGATGGCGACCGGCTGACCAGCGCCAGGCCGCTGACCCTGACATGGGACAACGGCGCGGGACTCGCTTTCCAGCGCGTCATTTCGGTCGACGACAAGTTCATGTTCACCATCAAGGATTCCGTCGCCAACAAGGGCGCGGAAGCCGCATCCGTTCACCCCTATTCGCTGATCCTGCGGCGCGGCAAACCAGACGTCGCGGGCTATGCCGTGCTGCACGAAGGCTTTGTCGGCGTCATCGGCGACAGCTCCGTGCAGGAGATCACCTATCCCAACATCGAGAAAGAGGCGCAGAAGACGCGCGAGCTGAAAGGGGTCGGCGGCTGGCTCGGCTTTACCGACAAATATTGGGCGTCCGCGATCATCCCCGATCAGGCGGCGAATATCGACGCGCGTTTCTCCGCGTCTGGCGCTGCGCAGCCAGAGGACTATCAGACCGACTTTGTCGGCGACGCGCGCGTGGTCGCTCCGGGAGCCTCAAGCGACAGCGTTTCGCGCCTGTTTGCCGGGGCCAAGGAAGTCGCGACGATCGACGGCTACGAGGCGCAACTCGGCATCAAGAAGTTCGATCTGATGATCGACTGGGGTTGGTTCTACTTCATCACCAAGCCGCTGTTTCGGTTGATCGACACGATCTACAAGTTCGTTGGCAATTTCGGCGTCGCGATCCTCGTCGTGACGGTGCTGGTCAAACTGGCGTTTTTCCCGCTCGCCAATCGCAGCTATCTGTCGATGGCGAAGATGAAGAAAGTGCAGCCGGAAATCGCCGCGCTGAAAGAGCGATTTCCCGACGATCGCGCCAAGCAGCAGCAGGCGCAGATGGAGCTGTTCAAGAAGGAGGGCGTCAATCCGGTCGCCGGCTGTCTGCCGATGGTGATCCAGATCCCGGTGTTCTTCGCGCTCTACAAGGTGATTTTCATCACCATCGAGATGCGTCACGCGCCGTTCTTCGGCTGGATACACGATCTCTCGGCGCCCGACCCGACCAACGTCTTCACCCTTTTCGGGCTGATACCATGGGATCCGAGTGCGCTGCCGCTGTTCGGTCATTTCCTGATGCTGGGCGTCTGGCCGCTTATTATGGGCGTCTCGATGTTCTTCCAGATGAAGATGAACCCGGAGCCTGCCGATCCCGTGCAAAAGACCATGTTCGCGTGGATGCCGGTGATCTTCACCTTCATGCTGGGCACGTTCCCGGTGGGATTGGTGATCTACTGGACGTGGAACAACACGCTCACGGTGCTCCAGCAATATTACATCATGAGCAAGGCAGGCGTTAAGGTCGAGCTTTGGGACAATCTGATCAAGATGTTTTCGCGAGCGCCGCCGAAGTGAACGCCGCGCTGCCGCCCAGCCCCGACGCCGAGGCGATGGAGGCGGGCCGCAAACTCTTCGCTGGCCCATGCGATTTCTTTTTCGCCGCGGCAAAGTCCGACGGCTTGCCGCCGCTCGGCCCGCCCGAGATCGCCTTCGCCGGCCGCTCGAATGTCGGCAAGTCCTCGTTGGTCAACGCGTTGACCAACCGGCTCAGTCTGGCGCGCACCTCCAATACGCCAGGGCGCACGCAGGAGCTCATCTTCTTCAATCTCGGCGACAAGTTGACGCTGGTCGATATGCCCGGCTATGGCTACGCCGCGGTGGCCAAGGCCAAGGCGGCGTCATGGGGCCAACTGGCGCGCGACTATCTGCGCGGCCGATCATCGTTGCTGCGGGTTTTCGTGCTGATCGACGGTCGTCACGGGCTCAAGGAGAGCGATCACGAAACGATGAAGCAGCTTGATGTCTCCGCGGTCTCGTTCGCCGTCGTCCTGACCAAGCGCGACGAGGTGAAGCTCGAAGATCAGCCAAAGCGCATCGAGGCGACGCTGGCCGCGCTGCGCGCGCATCCCGCCGCCTACCCCGATGTGATCTTTACCTCCTCGCGCACTGGCGAGGGAATCGCCGAACTGCGCGGCCATATCGCGCAAATGCTGCGCGAGCGAAACGCACGCGCGATAGCCGGGTAGGCATGCGTTGACTCTATGTCGGCGCGGGCAGGCCGACGCCGGCAAGCGCGTTTTGCTGATCCAGCGCTATGCGCTCGACCGAAACGCCCTCGATCGCCTCTTCATACAGGCGATGGAAATTCAGCTCGGCGCCGAGCCGCAGGAACGCGCCGCCGAGGCCGATCGCCGCCCGATCCATGAAGACGAATTCGCGCGGCGGCCTGAGTCCGCCGCCCTGCTCCTTAAGCGCCCTCACAACGGCCGCGACCTCGCGGCGACCGTAGTCGCCGGGCCTGACGCCGTCGGCGATGGTGCGCACGCGGTCGTCGAGCAGCGGCCCGTAGATGAAGCGCGCCCAGATATTGAGCGCGCCGATGGTCTGGCGCGACAGATTGACGAACCCCCATGTCTCATAGGCCGCTACGATGCCCGCCTCATCGCCGCGCTTGAGCGCCTGATAGAGCCCGATGACGCCGCCGACGAATTTGGCCGGAAAAATCCGCACGCAGCCATAGTCGAACAGGTTTAGGCCCTCGACGTCGCCGGCCGCGCCCACGACGGAATAATTTCCCAGATGCGGATCGCCGTGGATGATGGCGTAGCGCGAGAATGGCCGCCACCAGGCCTCGAACAAATCCGTCGCGGTGCGATTGCGCTGGTCTTGCGCGGCGTCCACAAAGGTCATCAGCGGCGCGCCGGCGAGCCATTGCATCGTCAGCAGCCTCCGCGTCGATAGCTCCGCATGGATTGTGGGTACGCGAATCCGCGGCCGGTCCGCCAGCATCTTCGCGTAAAGCCGGGCAACCCTCGCCTCGCGCTCGTAGTCGAGCTCCTCACGGACACGGGCGCCGATCTCGCGCGCGATATCGGTCGTGTCGACCGCCGGACGCATGCGCCGGTGCAGGGAAAAGAGAAGATTGAGCTGGCTAAGGTCGGCCTCCACCGCGGAAGCCATGTCGGGATATTGCAGTTTGCAGGCAAGCGCCTCGCCAGCGAGGCTTGTTGCGCGATGGACCTGCCCGAGAGAGGCCGCAGCGAATGGCGCCGCATCGAAATCGCTGAAGCGGGCGCGCCAGTCGACGCCGAGTTCCGCCTGCATCCGGCGGCGCACGAAGCCCGATCCCATCGGCGGAGCCTGGGTTTGCAGCGTCATCAATTCTTCCGCATAGCCTGGCGGGAGCGCCTCGGGGATGGTCGCCAGCAATTGCGCGACCTTCATCACCGGACCCTTCAGTCCGCCGAGCGCGTTGGTGAGCGATCGGGCGTTCACGCTGGCGTCGCCGCCCATCAGTCTGTTTGCTGCAACGCGCGCGGCGAACCCGCCGGCATTGGCGCCCAGTCGCGCATAGCGTCCCGCGCGCGCTGAAAAGCGGTTGTTCTCTTCGTCGTCGGTCAAGCTCGCCACTCGTCCTTTTTACCGGATGTTAACTGATGTAAACCAAAATGGTTGTCTTAGGGGCCGAGACCAAATTCTTGCCTGCGAGGCGGGAGAGGGTATGGCGGAGATCACGCAGCGCGCGGCGGAGCGACGCCGATGCTGGCTTAAAGCCCTCTTCGTGTTCAACGAAGGGCGCTCGTCGCTTGACGCCATCGTCCGCAATCTTTCTGATCAGGGCGCCTTGCTCGAATGCGTGGACATGCGCCTGTTGCCCGAAGAGTTCGATCTGATCATTCACAAGGCGAACGGCGAAGACGTGCGGCGCCGGGCGCGCCAGGTCTGGCGGCATGATGGCGCCTTGGGCGTGCAATTCATCGACGACAGTGTCGATGCGACGCGCTCGCGCTCAAGGATGGCTCAGGCCAGCTGAGCCAGCGCCGCGAGCAAGCGTTCGCGCACATCCGTCAATCCCTTGTAAGCCAACTGATCGGCGGTCAACTGACCGATCTGACGATGCAGCGCGCTGGCGAGATCCCGCCCCTGCGGATGGCCTGATAACGCCGCCACGGGGTCGGCGAATACGCGCACCGTGAACAGAATATCGCCGCTGCGGGGAAGCCGTCGAAGCGTCTGCCGCTCGACGCGTATGTGAGCGAGTGCGCTCATTGGGGCGTCGGCGGGAAAACGCTCTGACGTGCGTTGCGCATAAGCGTGGCGCAGGGCCGCGTCGCCGTAGATCGACCAATTTAAACGTTGGACCGGACGGCTCGGCGTGAGATTGTCGAAGATTCGCGCGACCATTTCGCTCATGCGGCCGGCAAAGCCGGGAACTGGCGCATGGATTGCGTGCATCTCGCGGCCAAGCTTTTCGCTGAGAACCCAGGTCGAGGGAAAACACAGCGAGCCCGCCACGAGGCGCCAGCCTTCCGGAGCGCGCTGCATCAGCAGCAGATCTTCCTGCACCAGACGCGAGGCGATCAGCAGCGGCGGCTCACCGGCGAGCGCGACGCTCCGGCGCGCGGGGATAATGTGCATTGCGGCGCCCTCACGCCTATACATCTCGGGAAAGCGCGCGGGCAGATGCGCGCAAAGCAATTCGAGCGTTTCGCTCTGTCCGTCTCCGCTCTCCTGCAGCGCGGCGAAGGCCGAGGCGTCTTGGTCGGCGAGAATGATCTGCTTGAGCGCCAATTGCTCGGCGAGCTGTTCGTCGGCCTCGATCCAATTCGAGAGATCGAGCGGCGTCAGACCGATCGTGAAAGGCGATCTGTCTGAAGCATATGGCGTGTGCGCGAACGGGGACACGCTCTGGCGCTAACAGGTTTCGTGGCGCTTTCGGGGGCTCATCCCATCGCCTCCAATTCGCCGATCATCCGCTCGATCAGCGACAGGCCGATCTGCCAGAATGCGGGGTCGCTGGCGTTGAGTCCGAAGGGCTCGAGCAATTCGCGGTGGTGCTTGGTGCCGCCCGCCGCAAGCATCGCCATATAACGCTCAGCGAACCCCGCGCTGGCGTTTTCGTAAACGCCATAGAGCGAATTCACCAAGCAGTCGCCGAACGCATAGGCATAGACATAGAACGGCGAGTGGATGAAATGGCCGATATAGGCCCAATAGGTCTCATATCCCGGACCGAGCTTGATCGCCGGCCCCAGGCTCTCGGCCTGCACGCTCATCCATAGCGCATTGATGTCTTCGACCTTGAGTTCGCCGCGTTTGCGCTCGGTGTGCAGCTTGCGCTCGAAATTGTAAAACGCGATCTGCCGCACAACCGTGTTGATCATGTCCTCGACCTTGGCAGCGAGCAGCGACTTTCGCGCCGATGCGTCGGTCGTCGCCGCCAGCAGCGAGCGAAAGGTGAGCATCTCGCCAAACACCGACGCGGTCTCCGCCAGCGTCAGCGGCGTTGGCGCCATCAGCGCCCCGTTGGGGGCCGCGAGCACCTGATGGACGCCATGCCCCAGCTCATGCGCCAGCGTCATCACATCGCGCGGCTTGCCGAGATAATTGACAAGGACATAGGGGTGCGCCGATGGCGTTGTCGGATGCGCAAAGGCTCCGGGCGACTTGCCAGGCCGCACCGGCGCATCGATCCAGCCTTCATCGAAAAAGCGCTTGGCGATGTTGGACATTTCGGGCGAAAAGCCGCGATAGGCGGTGAGCACGACATCGCGCGCATTATCCCAGGTGAAGATGCGCTCGGCGGCGTTCGGCAGCGGCGCGTTGCGATCCCAATGGTTGAGCTGTTCCCTGCCAAACCAACGCGCCTTGAGCTTGTAATAGCGATGCGAAAGGCGGGGATAGGAGGCGGTGACAGCGGCGACCATCGCATCGACGACCTCGCGCTCGACGAGGTTCGCCAGATGCCGACTGTCGGCAATGTCATCGAACTTGCGCCAGCGGTCAGAAATTTCCTTGTCCTTGGCGAGCGTGTTGGCGATCAGCGCGAAAGTCCTGAGATTGGCGCCTAGCGTCTTGGCGAGAGAATTCGCGGCCGCCTCGCGCTTCTTTTCATCCGGGTCCTGCATCTTCGCGAGCAACGGCTCAAGCGTCAGCTCCTGACCCTCGTAGCTGAATCGCAGCGCGGCGATCGTGTCGTCGAACAGGCGATTCCACGCGGCTGCGCCGCTCACCGACTTTTCCAGAAACAATTGTTCGATTTCGTCGGCAAGCTGGTGGGGACGCTCTTTGCGCACGTCCTCGATCCATGGCCGATAGTGACCCAGCGATGGGTTCTGCATCAGCGCATTCAGTTTCGATTCGTCCAGCCGGTTGAGCTCCAGTTCGAAAAACAGAAGGTCGCCGGAGAGCGTCGTCACCTTGTCCTGTGCGTCGCCATAAAACTTCGCGCGCGCGCCATCGCTGGTGTCGCCCGCATAGGTGAGCGAGGCGAATGACATGATGCGGCCAACCAGATCCTGTATCGACTCGTAGCGCCGCACAGCCTCAGCGAGCGAATCGGCGCCGCCGGGCGTCTCGATGAGGGAAGCGAGTTTACCGCGATAGGCGTCGGCGAACGCCTGGGACAAGCCTATTGCGTTCTGCATATCGCTGGCGAACCGCGGCGCATCCATGCCCGAATAGAGGTCGTCAAGCCGCCATTCCGGCAAGGCGCCCAGATCACGGCCAGGGGCCGGCCCAGGGGCGGCTGTTGCGGCGTTGGTGTCGAAAGGCTGATGCGGCATTTGCGTTCTCGCGGGAAGGATCGCCCTATATCGGCCAACGCCCGGCCCGCATCAATGGGGGAATCGAGGGTCAAAATGGGACGCCATTAACAAGGCGTTTACTGCGATGGAACAGTGTAGCGCTTCGAGTGGCCATCGCCACCCGTCGATCGAAGGGATTTCATGTCTGCCCTGGTGCTCATAGTCGACGACGATCCGATCCAACGCCGCCTGCTCGAAGCGATGGTTCGGCGTTTTGGTTACGAAGTCGAGACGGTGGACTCGGGTGAAGGCGCGCTGACGCGGCTGGAAATGGCGGAACGTGCGCCCATCGATCTGTTGATTCTCGATCTTGTTATGCCCGATCTGGATGGAATGGGCGTGCTAAGCCGCATGCGCCGCAGCGAGATTCGCGTCCCGGCGATCGTGCAAACCGCGCATGGCTCCATCGAAGCGGTGATTTCCGCGATGCGCGCCGGCGCGCTTGACTTTGTCGTCAAGCCGGTCGGGGCGGAGCGGCTGCAGGTTTCCATCAAGAACGCCTTGCGCGTCGACGCGCTCGAGGACGAGTTGCGCCGTGCAACCCGTCGCAGCGCCGGCGAACTGACGTTCCGCGATGTCGTCACCAAAGCCGAGAACATGGCGCGCGTCATTCGTCTCGCCGAGCGCGCCGCCAAATCGAGCATTCCGGTGCTGATCGAAGGCGAGTCGGGCGTCGGCAAGGAACTGATGGCGCGCGCGATCCAGGGGGGATCGGAGCGGCGCGGAAAACCTTTTGTTACGGTCAATTGCGGGGCTCTGCCAGAGAACCTCGTCGAGTCAATCCTGTTCGGGCACGAAAAAGGCGCCTTCACCGGAGCCACTGAAAAGCATGTCGGCAAGTTCGCGGAAGCCAATGGCGGTACGCTGTTTCTGGACGAAATCGGCGAATTGCCGCTCGACGCGCAGGTCAAGCTGCTGCGCGCGCTGCAAGAGGGCGAGATCGATCCGGTCGGCGCGCGGCGCTCCGTGAAGGTCGACTTCCGCCTCGTATCGGCGACCAATCAGAACCTCATCGAACTGGTCAAACGCGGCCGCTTCCGCGAAGACTTGTTCTATCGGCTGAACGTATTCCCCATCACGATTCCGCCGCTGCGATCGCGTGCGATGGATGTGCCGGATCTGGCGCGGCGCTTCACTGCGCGCTTCTGCGCCGAAGAGGGCAAGCGCATCCGTGGAATTTCAAACGAGGCGCAGGCGCTGCTGTGCGCCTATGACTGGCCAGGAAATGTGCGCCAACTCGAGAACGCAGTGTTCCGCGCGGTGGTGCTGGCGGATGGCGATGAGCTGACGACCGCCGAATTTCCGCAAATTGCCGCTCAGGTTGAAGGTTTCGACGTCCGCATTCCCCTCGCGCCGGCGCATGTCGCCGCCTCGCCGCAGATGGCCGCATCGTCCCGGGAAAGCGACGATTTCGAGCCGCGCGATCCCAATGTCATGCGGCTGATCGACGATTCCGGCGATGTGCGCAAACTCGAGGACATCGAAGCCGAAGCGATCCGCTTTGCGCTTTCCCACTATCGCGGACAAATGTCGCAAATGGCGCGAAAGCTCGGAATCGGCCGCTCGACGCTATACCGTAAGATGAAGGAGATCGGCATCGACGGCGAGATCCTGGGCGAGGCGGCCGCCTGATGCGGGTTGACGAGCCTGGAAAATAGAGCGAGCGCCGTCCAAGATGTGCGCCTCCGGACTCGGCTGGGGCGCGCGGCGCTAGGATTCATTGATGCTGATTGTGGGTAAATCGAGTGAGTTGGCCGGAGTTTGCCTGATTGCGATGATGCTGGCGGCACCGGTGGCGGGCCAAGCCGACGACCTTCAGGCGCCAGCAACCGTTGCCGCGCCCAATGCGCCTCCATCGCTGCTGACGCCGGATATCCTGCCCAAGCAGCATCGCCCGTTCGCCGTCGTCATCCCGCCGGCTCGCTCCACCGAGCGGATGCCGCTGCCCGACCGTGCGCGGGAGATCGCGGAAGCCAAGGCGCTCGCCGATCTTGCCGGCGCCATTGCGCAGTCCCCGGGGATCGACCTTGCGCCAACTGGAACGCTCCCGCGGATCGACAACGCGGCGCCGGCTGGCTGGCCGCTGCCGGCATCTGGCGGGCGCCCCACGTCGTCGCCAGTCGCAATCGAGCCCCCGTTGCCGCCGGAGGTTCGCGATCCCCCTTCCTTTGATGTCCCGCGCGCGGCTTCGTCGGACAACGTTACCGAATTGGCCCCGGCCCGCAGCGCCGCGCCGAAAGACCCGCCGCCCGCCGCGACAGGTCACGATATTCTCGTTGCACTCAGCGCGATGGATGCTCGTCCCATTCTGGCGCGCCCGTTGGGTGCCGGCGACTGGCGCGCGGCTCGCGACGCCATTCGCGCCTTTTACGCGGGACGCTCCTACGCGCCGGCATGGACCGCCGAAGGCCGCCTCACCTTAGCGGCATTGAGGGCGCGATCGCGCCTGGCCGCCGCAGCGGAAGACGGCCTCGATTTTCCTGCCGTGGCCCTGCCCCCGGCCGCGATGTCCAATGCGGCGCCCGCCCTTCAGGCGCAGGCCGATGTGGCGTTGACGCAAGCGATTGTCGCCTATGCGGCGGAGGCCAGCGGCGGGCGGGTCGATCCGGCGCGCATCTCCAGTGCGATCAGCGAGCGCCCGAGCGTCGTCGATCCGGTGCGCGCAATCGAGCAGGTGTTGGCAGCGAGCGATGCTTCCGCCGAGTTGCAGAGTTTCAATCCGCCGCAGAAGGGCTATCGCGAGCTGCGCGACAAGCTGGCGCAACTCCGCGCCGGCAACCCGGCGCTTGCCGCCAATCTGTTTCCGGCAGGCCCGACGCTGAAGATCGGCATGATCGACCCGCGCGTCGCCCTGATTCGCACCCGCTTCGGCCTCGACCAGGACGCTTTGGCGGCGTCGAGCGACGCGCTTCTTTACGACGAGCGTGTTGCTTCCGCGGTGGCCCATTTCCAGCGGGCGAACGGCCTCAAAGGCAGCGGCATCTTCAACGCCGGCACTGCCCTGGCCCTGGCTGGCGGGGATGCCAGGCGGCAGGAATCAATCGTTCTGGCGAATATGGAGATGTGGCGCTGGGAGCCGCGCGACATGGGCGAGGAACGCGTCGAGATCAACGTTCCCGACTTCACTCTCAAGCTCGTGCAGGGCGCGCAGGTGGTCCATAGCGCGCGCGTCATCGTCGGCAAGCCCGACACGCCGACGCCCGTCTTTTCGAATGCGATCCACTACATATTGGTTAACCCATCCTGGCATGTCCCTGATTCAATTATAAAAAAAGAAATGATGCCCAAACTTGCCAAGGACCCGGACTATCTCACGCGGATGGGATTCGAGGTGGTTCAAAAAGGTGATTCGCTACTGGTGCGGCAGCCGCCGGGCGAGCGCAACGCGCTTGGACGCATCCTGTTCATGTTTCCCAACGAGCATGCCGTCTATCTGCATGACACCCCGTCGCGGGGCCTGTTCGCCGAGGAAAGGCGGGCCTATAGCCACGGTTGCATCAGAGTCGAACAGCCGCTCGAACTGGGCGAGATCGTCATGGGCGGGCCGGCCAACCGCTGGAGTCAGCAGCGCCTTCGTTCGCTGGTTGGCGGGGCCGAGAGGACCCTGTTCCTGCCTCGGCCAATGGCTATCCACATCGAATATTTCACCGCTTTTGTCGACGATTCCGGCGACTTGCAGATGCGCGATGACGTGTATGGCCACGTGCGGCGCGTCCAAGACGCACTTGGGTTCCCAAGTCAAGGTTGAAATCAAGGATTTAACGAGGTATAGGGCTTCCTTAACTGAAGTCTGGGATTTTGTGTCACTATGTGATTTTCGCGACACATGGAAGAAAGTCGTGGCGCGGTCTGTGCTTGGGGTTGGGTGACGCAGGGGGCCTGGGGCTGTCGCGTCACTTCGGTTTATTGTCGGAAGGGGTTGTTTTGCCGGCTAGACGAGCCATCAGCGCTCAAGCCTCGGGAAAAAGGGTCTGTGCGCGGGCGCTGCTCGCGCCGATGCTCGTTTACCTGGGCTTTGCCACCGGCTCGACGGAGTCTGCCATCGCCAATGGCGATACGCGGACGATCAATTTGTCCAACTCCCATACCAATGAGACCGGCGCGTTCACCTACATGGTGAACGGCTCCTATGATTCGTCCGTGCTGGAGAAATTGAACTGGTTCCTGCGCGATTGGCGGCTCAATGAGCCAACCAAAATGGATCCCAAACTCTTCGACATCGTCTGGGAAGTCTATCGCGAGTCCGGCTCGAGCCAGCCGATCGACGTTCTCTCCGCCTACCGCTCGCCGCAGACCAACGCCATGCTGCGCATGCGCTCGCGCCAGGTCGCCGAACATTCCCAGCATATGATGGGCCGGGCGATGGACGCCCATTTCCTCGACGTTTCAACGTCGCGCATCCGCGACATCGGCATGCGCATGCAGGCCGGCGGCGTCGGCTTCTACCCCACCGGCAATACGCCGTGGGTCCATCTCGACAGCGGTTCGGTGCGATACTGGCCGCGCATCAGCCACGACCAGATGGTGCGGCTGTTCCCTGACGGCAAGACAGTGTTCGTCCCGGCCGATGGCGCGCCGCTCGCCGGCTATGAGCAGGCCCGGGCGGAGATCGAGGCGCGCGGCGGCGCTGTGGTGGCGACCGCCAGCGGCTCGACGGGCTCATGGGGTATTCTGGGCTGGCTGTTTGGCGGCAATAGCGGCGGCGCCGATGACGCGGAAGAAGGCGCGGCATCGCACAGCCCGCCAGCGAAGGCGGCGCCGGCGATGATCGCCTCGAACGCCGACGCGATCTCCAAAGCCAAACGCAACCTGCCCAAGGGCGAAACCTACATAAAGGCGCCTGAAACGGTCGTTGCGGCCAATGCGCCGATAGCGCCGGTCGCAGCGCCGCAAGTTGCGCAGGCCGACGTCTCGCTTCCAACCGATCTGCATTCTTCGGCGCCGTTGCCGCCGCGCAAACCTGCCGATCTTTACACGGCTCTCGCTGTCGTCGAGGCGCCGTTGCCGCCGACCCGGCCAACGGAATTCGCCAGCGCCCAGCCAGTCCAGACCGCCCCCGCGTCGCCAGCGGCGCCAAGCAAGAACGACCTGATTGCGGCGCTTCTGGCCCGCGGCAAACTGCCGGGAGTTATCACCCGCGGGATGACGGGGCCGATCCCTTCGAACGCGCTGGCGCTGGCCGAAGTGGCGAATGCGCCTGAGCCGCCGGAGCGGCCCGCGTTGCTGGCGAAAGCGGCGGCTCTCAGCGCGCCCCTACCCTCTGCGGCCGTTGGGCGCGTTGGCTCAGGCGCCAAGCCTGCGCAAACCGCAGCGAAGATGGACGCGGCTGACGCGAGCAAGACCGGCAGCATTGCCCCAGCGGGGAACGCAATCGCTCCGCAGCCGCCGGTCCAGGTGGCGTCGCTCAAGCCCTATGGCGATCTTCCTGTCGATGCTTTCAAGGCCACCACATCGGCGCCAGGCGACAAGTCGGCGGAAGCAGCGCTCTATCAGATGGCGTTGCGCGGCTCCGCGAACTGATTTCGCTGGCGGCCTAACAGTCTCGCCGATCGGCTGGACTCCTGTGCGCTCGACACTACAGTGCTGAACAGTGAGACGGCCGTGAACCATGCGCGTCCACGCTGCCACGTCATCAAGCCAGTCCCTTCGGAAATCATGCTGTGTTCTTTCGGAGATCAAATCCGAACAAGGCCGTGGTGTAATTCGCCGGGAGCAGGCGGCGCGCTTGGTCATGAATTTGCTCGTGCTCACGGCAGAGGATTCATTGAAGAAATTTTGCCGGCGCAACGCAAGGGGGAGGTTTCAGATGAGTGCATATCAGCGAAGGCGCATCCTTTCTCTGGTCGCGCTCGTTTTGCTTGTCTCCAGCGGCGATGCGACGCTGGCGCGCGCCGCCACATGGTCTACGACGGATCTTCACTCGGGCGCCGCGCTCCCCTCCGGCACGGTTGCCGTGAATAATGTGACGGTGACGTGGCAGGTAGGGAACTACCTGTCATCCAGCGGCCTACGGATCTATGGGCTTCTCTGCACGCCGACCTCGCTCCCCGGTCCGTACCCCGTGGCGATTCTCAACCATGGGCTCGAGCCCGTGCCGATCATCTTTCCTTTCCTATTTTATTACCGCGCAATCGAAGCGGGCGGGTGGACAGGCTGCACGAAAATGGCCGGCAGCGGCTGGCTCACCGCGATCACGACGTACCGCGGCGAGATGATTGGCGATCCGACGAACAGCGGCTTCCCGGCTCCCTATACGACCTTCAATGAAACGTCCGACGGCGGGCTCGAGCTCTGCCTTGGCGAAGTCGACGACGTCCTCAACCTCCTTTCCGAAGTCACAGCGATGCCAAGCGCAAAGGCGAACCAAGTGCTGATGTGGGGCCATTCGCATGGTTCGTGCATCACCGAACGCGCGGTCGAGCGCGGCGCCAAGGTTCAGGTCGCAATTTCGCTCGACGGTCCGACCGATTTCACGACCTGGACCGGTAACAATTTATTCCTCGCCCCGACCGTCGCCGATCAGCACGCGCGCTCGTCCGCGTGGACGGGGAACAACCCCGCCACGCTCGCCAACGTGAAGTTTCTCCGCATCCAGGCGGAAGGCGACATTGTTGTCACTCCGGATCAGGCCTGCAGACTTGTCTCGCAACTCGTGGGAAGCGCGAACTACTATCTCTATTCGGCCATCAGCCCTCCGGGCGTCTATTGGGGGTCGCCCAAAGAGTGCTCCGCGTTTTCGATGCCGTGGAGGAAAGGGCAGCTCCTTCCCGACGAGGTCGCGGGCGGACAATGGGCCTCGCCCACGCTGCTCATATACAGTGGCCTCACTCATCTCACGATCCTCGAAAAGGCCTGGCCGGAATTCAGGAGCTTCGTCAACGCCGTCGCCAACAGCGGGGGCTGGCAAGCGTCAATTCCGGCGCAGTACTCCGCGTTCGAGAACTAGAGCCTGATGCGGTGCGGTTGAATCGAACAGCCAAGGTCGTCATGGCCGTGCTTGTCGCGGCCATCCACGCCGTTCCGCGCTGTCTTCTCAGCGCGTGAGCGCCTGACCCCGCCCGCGGGGATGGCCGGGACAAGCCCGGCCATCACGCAAGAGAGCGGTGCGCCGACTGGATAAATTAAGTGAAAATACGGTCATAAATAATTGATAATCAATACGCAACCAACCAATCGCGCCCACAAAGCCGTCCGATCCCACTCGGCTTTCTCAGGCTGTGCTTACCGCGTTGTCAACTGACCAACGGCCAGCGCCGGCGGCGGCAAAGAACAGGAATACGAAGCAAAACAAAATTGCCGCGTCGCCTTGGTTCACCGCGGGAAAGAAGCTTCTGGGGAAATGCGCCATGAAATAGGCAACCGCCATGTTGCCGGCCAGGAGGAATGCGACCGGCCGCGTAAACAAGCCGATCGTAATGAGTGCGCCGCCGATAAGCTCAAGAAAGCCAGTCGCATAGAGAATCATAGCCGGAATTTGATCGACGTTAGGCAAAGCAGGAAAATGCAGCAGCTTGCCGCTGCCATGTTCGAGGAACAGCAGTCCTGTCATGATCCGCAACGCGGCAGTGAGCATCGGCGTCCACGATGGGGGGATGATGGTCAGATTCATAGCGGTCTGGCTCCCTGTCTCTGCGCTCCCAAGCCTCGAGGCCTAGTCGCGAAACGCGGCAGCTAAATGATCTCAGCGATCTGGTCGAACGAAAACCGTGGGCTGCGCGGGAACAATTTCGTGATGTCGCCGTAGCCGATGTTGATCAGGACGTTCGATTTGACGTTGCCCTCGGGAAAGAACTCGGCGTCGACCTTGGCGTTGTCGAAACCGGTCATCGGGCCCGTGTCGAGGCCCACCGCGCGTAAAGCCAGGATCAGATAGGCGACCTGGAGCGTGCCGTTCTGGAAGGCGCTGCGCGTGGCGAGGGCTTCATTGCCGGAAAACCAAGGCTTTGCGTCCGCGTGGGGGAACAAGAACGGCAGATGTTCGAAAAATTTCACGTCATAGCCGGTGATCGCAACGACCGGCGCGGCCATGGTCTTGTCGAGATTTCCCGGCGCAAGCGCTGGGCGCAGCCGCTCCTTCGCCTCCGGCGACTTCAGAAACAGCACGCGCAGCGGAGATTGATTGACGCTCGTCGGCCCGATCTTGGCGATATCGAGAGCTTCGCGCAGTTTGGCATCGGAAACAGGACGGTCGACGAAGGCGTTATACGTGCGCGCCTCGGTAAAGATCTGCGCGAGGGCCGCGGGATCGATGGACTGATGGGTATGAACGAGACGATCTGACATAGCGAGAATCCTTTCGAGACGAGGGCTCGCCCTCGATATGGAACGTTCGACCTATCATATCAATTGACTATAATGTGCGAGATTCCATCGATTTAAGTGATGATCGAAACGGAGGGCCGTCCGGTTGACCGCGCGGGCGCGCCAGAATCTTTAGGGCGCGATGCATTGAGGGGAATTGCCGCTGGCCGCAATTCATTCTTATCAGCGGGATACCACTTTATTGGCTCTTATAGCGTTAGCTGTTGGTATGGGCCCATTCCGATGGCGCCGAGGAGCCAGTTTTGGGGGGGTGGCTTGGTCGCCCCATGCTTCAAGAGC
>Ga0209698_10000197_pt1 | contig 64814 bp, 70 predicted proteins | sample LitLauG_LLR_2012_FD_187203 | JGI IMG/M metagenome (GOLD analysis project Ga0209698, IMG submission 187203) | Freshwater sediment microbial communities from Pennsylvania, USA - Little Laurel Run_MetaG_LLR_2012 (SPAdes) (version 2) | ecosystem: Environmental > Aquatic > Freshwater > Creek >... | reverse complement strand
CGTTAACGCCTTGCGGCAACAGCTCGTAGCATGTTGTCGACGAGAGACCTTGGAATCGATTCCATAACATTCGGGCTAGAACCCGGATTTCAGAGGGAGAGCTGGAGATGGTCACCCCGATCCACTAGCGGGCGGAACGCTCCGCCCGCGCGCGACACAAGTCGCAGACCGAAATCCTACAGCCGAAGTGCGCCCCGACGCCTCGAAGCAATGACCCCGGTTCATGATTTCTCGGCGGACTTCTCAGATTACGCGTCGCCGCTTCAGCGGCTGATAGGCGATAATGAGACTTATGCCGATGGTCCCCACTGGTTTCGTCCACCAAAGCCAGATTGAGGCCGAGATCTCCAAGGCAAAGCGCAAGCTCGGGCCGGAGGTTGTCCGCGTCAACTACAGTATCGGGTCGAACTCGACCGACGATCCCTCCATCTTTTTTCGCGTCGTACTCACGGACGATGCCGCCAAAGAGGACAGGCTGGCTGAGGGAACAAGGAAAGTGGGCATGGCCCTCTTCGACGAGCTTCGCCCTATCGAGAATTGGGGCCTGATTCCCTACGTCAACTTTCGAAGCCAGACCGAGCAGAACACGATTGATGACCCGGACTGGAAGTAAGGCCAATGGCCTATCACGACGACCTTCTGGCGCAAGCGGTCAGGCTGGTTCATGAGACGCCCGAGAGCCAAGCGAGCCTTCGCCGGGCCGTCTCAACCGCTTATTACGCCGTTTTTCATATGCTGGTCGCTGCGTCTAAGTCCAAATGGAGCGATGCTAATTTCCGGAACATGCTAGGGCGTGCATTTGACCACGGAACGATGGCCAGGGCATCCGGGGACTTCGCAAAATCTGATGCGTATGAGTTTAATGAAGAGAAGACCGCCGTCGTCAAGACGCTGCGATTTGTCAGCCGTACCTTTTCCCAGCTCCAAGAGCAGCGCCACTTCGCCGATTACGATCTCTCGAAGAATCTGACTCACACAGAAGCGCTCGCGCAGGTGCTATCTGCCAAGAAGGTCTTGGAGGACTGGCAATCAATCCAGGATGAAGAGATCGCCCAGGCCTACCTGCTCAGTCTGTTGTTCAAGTCCCGCAACTCACGCTGACCGCCTGCGCTTCCTCGACGCGATGACACCTGTGTTCATACCGAGCGTGTTTAGTCCCCCGAAGAACCGCGCGTGCTCGATTTTCATGCAGCGGTCCATCACCACCTCCAGGCCCGCGGCTCGGGCCTTTTCGGCGGACGCTTCGTGAATGACGCCCAGCTGCATCCACACGACCTTTGCGCCGATCTCGATGGCCTCATCCACGATCGCCGGCACCGCGGAGGGTTCACGGAAAATGTCCACTACCTCCGCGCCGCCAGGGATTGCTTTCACCGATGGGTAGCAGATCTGGCCGAGGATCGTCTTTTCGCGCGGATTCACCGGGATCACTTCGTAGCCTTCGGCCAATAAGTACAACGCGGCGAAATGACTGGGGCGGTACGGATTCCCCGACAGCCCCACCATCGCGATGCGCTTGTATTTTTCGAGAATCGCCAGACGGTCCGCCGCGGTGGTGGCGAACCGGCCGGTGTTTACGGGCGAGCCCGCGCCTACGCCATCGGCCAGATCTTCGGCGAACGACACGACGCAAACGTCGCTCATCGAGCGGCTCCGAGAGCCTGATCCAGGTCCCAGATGATGTCTTCCACTTCCTCAATGCCAATCGACAAGCGGATGAGATCGTCGGTGATGCCCGCGTCGAGGCGCTGTTCGGAAGATAGCTGCTGATGGGTGGTCGAGGCCGGGTGAATCACCAGGCTCTTGGCGTCGCCGACGTTGGCCACGTGCGAAAACATCTTCAAGGCCTCGATGAATTTTTGGCCCGCGGCTAAACCACCCTTGATGCCGAAAGTCATCATCGCGCCGAAACCCTTCGGCAGGTACTTTTGCCCCAGCGCGTAGTAAGGGCTGGATTTGAGGCCGGGGTAGCGAACCCAGGCGACGTTGGAGTGCGATTCCAGAAACTCGGCAACTTTCTGCGCGTTCGAGGTGTGCGCCTGCATACGCAGTTTCAGCGTTTCGATGCCCTGCAAAAACAGGAACGAATTAAACGGGCTGAGCGCGGGACCCATGTCGCGCAGGCCTTCCACGCGAGCCTTCACGATGTAAGCGAGATCGCCGAAGGTTTCGTAGAATTTCATGCCGTGATAGCCGGGGCTTGGCTCCAGAAGCTGCGGGAACTTGCCCTCCGCCCAGGGAAACTTGCCGCTGTCAATGATAATTCCACCGATCGACGTCCCATGGCCTCCGATGAATTTCGTAGCCGAATGGACGATGATGTCCGCGCCATGCTCGATCGGACGGCAGAGGTAGGGTGTGGCGAAGGTGTTGTCGATCACCAGCGGCAGATTGTGTTCGTGGGCAATTTTTGCAACGGCTTCAATGTCCAAGACGTTGATGCGGGGGTTGCCGATCGTCTCGCCGTAAATTGCCTTGGTCTTCGGCGTGATCGCTTTGCGGAAGTTCTCCGGATCGTCTGGATCAACAAAGGTCGTTTGAATGCCGAGGCGGCGGAAGCTGACGTCGAACTGCGTGTAAGTGCCCCCGTAGAGCGTCTTCGCGGCTACCAGTTCGTCACCTGATTCCAGCAGGCTGGTCAGCGCGATGAACTGCGCGGCCTGACCACTGGCCAGCGCGAGCGCGCCCACGCCCCGTTCGAGCGCGGCCATGCGTTCTTCGAACACGGCCGTAGTGGGGTTCATGATGCGCGTATAGATGTTGCCAAAGCGCTGAAGATTAAACAGCGCGGCGGCGTGCGACGTATCGTCGAACACGTACGAGGTGGTCTGATAAATCGGCACCGCGCGAGCGCCGGTGGCGGCATCGGGCTGCTGCCCTGCGTGGAGGGCGCGCGTGGCGAATCCAAAAACGTGGTCTGAACTGGAGGACATTCCTCCAAGATAGTATGGATCATGCTCCAGAATCCTCATGAACCGCCGGTCAATGTCGACCTCACCATAACCTACGACGCGATTGTCGTGGGGTCGGGCGCGGCGGGAGGGGTGGCCGCGTACGTTTTGACGTCGCACGGCATGAAGGTGCTGCTGCTGGAAGCGGGTGCGAAACTGCCCATCGAGAAGGAGTTGAAGTCGATGGAGTGGCCCTATAATCATCCGCGGCGCGGCGAAATGCCGCCCAGCGATCATGCGCTGACGCTGAATGAATACAACGTTCGCAAGCCTCCGTACGCCAAGGGGTCGCGATACAATCACGTCTTTTCGTACGTGCAGGGCTGGAGCGGCACGGATTATTCGAAGAACATCGTGGTGGACGAAAAGGACCATCCTTATACAGGCACGAATTACGCTTGGGTGCGGGCGCGGACGTTCGGAGGCAAGACGACGATTTGGGGACGCCTTGCGCTGCGCCTGTCCGATCTGGATTTCAAGGCCGCGTCACACGATGGATATGGCGAGGACTGGCCGATTTCGTACGCGGACATGGCGCCTTACTACGACCGCGTTGATACCTACCTGGGCATCAGTGGCATGAAGGAATATCTGCCGCATCTGCCCGATAGTTTATTTCAAAGGCCCAACAAGCTGATGGCGGGCGAGATGATGCTACGGCAATCGCTGGAGCGCCGCGGACGGCTGATTACGCCGTATCGAGCGGGCGTGACGACGGATGGGCTGAAGCATAATCCATACCGTTCGAAATGCTTCGGACGAGGGGCATGCAACAGGCGCGTTGGTGGATGCGATATTCACGCCGCGTTCGATTCGCCCACGGGCTTGATTTATCCAGCGTGGGACACCGGCAATCTCACGGTCCGCACCAACGCCACGGTGCATGAAGTGACGATGGCGGACGGCAAAGCCAGCGGCGTTTCGTTCGTCGATACCGTGACCAAGAAAAGCTATCAGGCCAAAGCAAAAGCAGTGGTGCTAGGCGCATCCACGCTGGAATCGGCGCGGCTACTGCTGCTTTCAAAAGTCGCCAATTCAAGCGGACAGGTGGGCCATAATTTCTGCGAGCACGTGATGGGTCCGGGTGTGACGGGCCTAGTGAAGGACCTCGTCGGCAAGCCTCCGGCATTGACCGACGGGCGTCCGGGCGGCTTTTATATGCCGCGTTTTCGCAACTTGAAAGAGAAGAGCAAGGACTTCATCCGCGGTTACGGCTTCGAGGGCGAAAGCGGTGCGACACTGTTTCCGGAGCACGCCGCATCCACGCCGGGCTTCGGCAAGGCGTTCAAGAAAACCGTGCGCGATTACGCCGGAGCGTTCATCAGCATGGGAGGCTTCGGCGAAGTGCTGCCGCGCTACGAGAACTACGTCGAGATCGATCCACAGGTGAAGGACGCCTGGGGCGTTCCGGTGCTGAAGTTCCACATCACGTTCGGCGATAACGAACAGAAGATGGTGGCGGACATGAACGCGAGCGCGAAAGAGATGTTCGAGGACGCGGGGATCGAGATTGTCGGTTCGGACAAAGAAATGCTGACGCCGGGATGGTCGATTCATGAGCTCGGTACGTCGCGCATGGGGGCGAATCCCAAAACGTCGGTGCTGAACCAGTTCCAGCAATCGCATGACGTGCGAAATCTGTTCGTGGTGGATGGCAGTTCGCACGTCAGCGCGTCGTGCCAGAATCCGACATGGACCATCATGGCCTTGGCGTGGCGATCCTGCGATTACTTGGCCGATTCCATGCGGAAAGGGGAAATCTAAGCCATGCAGCGCAGGGATTTATTCAAACTAAGCCTTGGCGCGGCGCTGGCGCGCGGCGCGGACGGCCACAAGTTTTTCACCCCGGAAGAATACGCTTTGGTGGACGAACTGACCGAGATCATCATTCCGGCCGATGAGACGTCGGGCGGCGCCAAAGCAGCGAAGGTGGCCGATTACATCGACCAAAGGCTGGCTGAGGCGTTCGACAATTCCGAAAGGGAAACCTGGCGCAAGGGACTGGCGGCAATCGGCGCGAAGAAGTTCATGGCGGCCGACGCGTCGGGACGCGTGACAATCCTCGCGGCGATGGAGAAGCAGCCGTTCTTCGCGACGCTCAAGACCGCTACCGTGCGCGGCTACTACACGTCGAAAATCGGTATCCACGACGACATGCATTACAAGGGCAACACGTATCAGCAGGGCGAATACGCAGGGTTCCTGCCTCCGATTCATGAATTTCCGGAAGCACCGCGCGAGCGGCTGGCCGTGGCGTCGTATCCGTTTCGCAAAGTGATCCCCCTGCTGGAGTTTCCCCAAATGGTGGCGGATCGGTACGGCCTACACGCGATTGAGCCTTTGGATCAGCACTTTTTATCCACCGCGCCCGAGTACTTAGCGCAGCTCAATGCCGCTCTTGCATCAAATAACTCGCGCGTGGCGAATATTCCCGTAGGCCGTTTGGGCGGGAGCTTTTATGACGCCGATGCCGCCAAGCGCGCCCAGGTGGTCGATAAAGCCAAGCACTGGATCGACGTCGCGGTCGTGCTGAAATCGCCCAGCGTGCGGATGCATGTCGGATCCGCAAAAAATGCGCCGAACGTCCAATGGGCGGCGGAGAGCCTGCGGCAAGTGGCCGCGTACGGCGAAACGAAAAACGTCGCGGTGCATCTTGAAAATGACGACCCCAAAAGCGAGGAGGCATTTTTTCTCATCGACGTGATGAATCGAGCCAAGACTCCGTGGCTGCGGGCTTTACCGGACTTCTGCAATTCCATGCTTCTGGAGCGCGGGGAGGACTACAACTACAAAGCCGTTGCCGCGATGTTCGACCAGGCGTGGGGCATCTGCCACGTGAAAGATTCAGAACAAGACGGCAAGAAAATGTTTCACGTCGATCTGAAACGCACCTTCGAAATTGCGAAGCAAGCCGGCTTCCGAGGCTACTATTCGATGGAGTTCGACGCCGAGGGCGATCCGTTCGCGCCGACCGCGAAGTTGATTGAAGCCAGCCTGGGAGCCCTGGTGTGAGACGTCTGATCCTCCTGCTGACATTATCTACCGCAGTGCGTGCGCAGGAGTTCAATCCGGACAAGAGTCTGGAGCACGCGACTGAAGCGCTGAGGGATTTCCTCAACTCCGACAGCCCGATTCCCAAGGATCTGGTTGCGAAGGCGCAGTGCGTCGTCGTGACTCCGGGATTGATGAAGGGAGCGTTTCTGGTCGGCGGGAAATATGGGCGAGGATTCGCGGCCTGCCGCAAGGCGTCGGGCGGCTGGACGGCTCCGGCAGCCATCGCGATTGAAGGCGGCAGCTTCGGACTGCAGATCGGTGGATCGTCCACCGATCTGATCCTGCTGGTGATGAACGCGAAAGGGATGGACCGGCTGCTGGGCGATAAGTTCACGCTAGGCGGCGAGGCTGCGGTGGCCATCGGCCCGCTCGGCGGCTCGACAAGCGCCAACACGGACGCCACGATGACGGCGGAGATGCTTTCCTATTCGCGAGCCAGGGGGATCTTCGCGGGCATATCTCTCGAAGGCGCGACTCTGCGTCCCGATGCCGGCGAAAACAAAAAGCTGTTCGGGAAGGATACCTCGAATCGCGACGTGCTGTCTGGGAAAATTCTGCCGCCAAGAGGCGCGAAGCCTTTCGTGGCGCTCCTGGTGAGACACGCGCGCAAGCCGAAGGGGTGATGGCCCCATGTCAGTTCTTCGTCGCGGTGAACGTGCCTGACGCGGCCCCCGCGTAGTCGGCGGAGCCCTTCATGTGCTTGGCATCCGTCAGGACGCCGGAGTATTTCACTGTGCCCTGGTCGCTGCCGAAGCTGAACTCGACCTTATCGCCCTTGACGGTGCCGGTGAGCTTGGCGTCGCCGAACTGGCCGTGATAGGAGCCGGTCAGCGTCTCTCCGGACTGAGTAAATTCAAAGCTTGGCGAGCCGCTGCCGGCGTCGAGCACAACTTCGAAGGACCATTTTCCCGAGATGTCGGCGGCAAACGCAGCTGCCGCGAAGGCGAAGAGCAGGACGAGAGTCTTCATAGGAAACCTCCCCGCGATGATAACACTGAATTACGGGAGCCTCCAGAATTCCGGGTCGGCCTCTACCCAGCTTTGCGACGGCATGCGTTCGTGCCTGCGGCCGCGTGCAGGGCTATTTCGATTTGAGATGGCCGGACGCTTCGGCAAGAATCGCAGCCGCGGTCTGGCGGGAGTTAGGATTCTGGTCCTTATCACCCTTGTCCCACCACTGCTCGGCAAGTTGGGCGTTCCCGGCCGCCGCGGGCCAATCTGCCTTGGCTCGATCGACGAAGGCGATCGCGAAATATCCGTAACCTATGTAGCGGTTCCGGATGGTCTGCTCAGGCCCTCTGCCATACTTCTGTGCGACGGCCAGGCAGCGCTGCGCATGTTCGAGCGCGCCGGGGAGATCATGCTTCGCCGCTAGTGCCTGGGTCATCTGCCATTCCGCGTGGACCAGGCACGAGAGCGTCGGCGTATCGCCAGGATGCGTCTTCATATTCCTTTCGGCAACTTCGTTCGACTTTCGCAACTGGATCATGGCTTCGTCCAACCTACCCGCGAGGCGCAGCGCTGTCCCGTAGTCGACCAGAGCCGAGTTATAAGGCCGCTGGAAATAAAAAGTGGCGGGATCCTTGGACGCGAGACCACCCAGCAGATCAACAGCCTCCCGCAGTTCCGCCACGCCCCGCGCCGCGTCCGAGCGGTAGTCCTCCGCTGGCCCCAGCCGCATCAAGGCGTTGCCCAGGTCGTAGCGGGCGGCGTTATCGCCGGGGTCGGCCTGGACAATCCTCCGAGCGATGCCCACGCACTTGCCGAAGTACTCGCGGGCCGTTTTCGGATCCTCCGCGTTGGTCACGAACGGCACACCGGCCTCGGAGGCGACGTGGCCGTAGGCATACATCAAATGCCGCAGGCGGAGAACGTCGTCAGGATGGCGCGCGCACACACCCTCGCGAATCTCAGCGCTCTTTTTGGCCTCCTCCAGCCCTCTCACCCGATCCCCCTGACGGCCGTAAATCGTCGCCATCGTGGCGTGGGCCACGGCGGCAGTATCCGCCAAGTCATCATTGCCTGGAAATTTCGCCAGCAGAGCGGGTAACATCGCCAAATGTTTTTCCGCATACTGCCTGGCCCGGTCCGGCTCCGTGAATTGCAACGCCAGCGCCAGATTGTTGTACAAAACTCCCTCGTTTTGGCATGCCTTAACGTTATCGGGCACCAGTTTTGCTAACCGCTGCGCGTCGGGAAGAGCATTTTCATAAGCCTTCACCATCCCCGGAACATCGCCGATTTCGTCCAGAACCGTACCCATATGGTGATACGTCTCGGTCGCCTGCATCAGAACCTGCGGATCGTTTGCGCGCCTGGTCCGCAGCGGCTCCAGCAGCTCAGCCGACTTCCGGTAGCTTGCCAGGGCGCCCTGCTTATCGCCCAGATTCGGCTTGCCGCCGAAACCCTGAATATCCGCCAGCCGCCAATACGCCGTCGCCAGGGACCGCCGAAGATTGTCGTCCTGGCCCGCGTCCTTGGAAAGATCTTCCAGATAAGAAACGGTCGTCTTGACAATTTCGCGGCGCGCATTCATGGCTCCCGGCAAGGTCTCAATCGCCGAGTGAACGTCGAACAAGGAGCGGTTGGCCAGTTCCACCATTTGCGAAAGACGCCGCTCCGCCCGCCGGGCCTGCGCATTCGCAATCACGATGCCTCCCACCAGGCTGGCGGTCACAAAGACCGCGGCCGCGATCATCAGCCGGTGGCGTCCGACGAATTTTCCGATGCGGTAAGACACCGAATCCTTGCGGGCCAGGACGGGCCGGCCGTCCAGATAGCGCTGAATATCGGCGGCGAACTGCTCGACAGAACGGTAGCGGCGGCCTGGGTCCTTGCGCATCGCCATCATCACGATGTTGTCGATATCGCCGCGCAGCGATGCGCCGCTGAGGCCGTGCGATTCCGTCACCGTGCTGGGCAGCGGAACCTCCGTCTGGCACACAACGCGCTGGATTTCGTCCGGCGTCGTGGAGTCGAGGTTCTGGGCGCATGCGCCGGTGAGCAGTTCGTAAAAAATCGCTCCGAGTGAATAAACGTCGGTAGCGGTGTTGACCGGGAGCCCCAGTACCTGCTCCGGACTGGCGTATTGCGGCGTCAGCAGGCGCGCTTGCATGCCGGTGACGGTGAGCTGCGGATCGGCCTCCGGCGCAAGCAGCTTGGCGACGCCGAAATCCAGCAGCTTCGGTGTGCCGTCCTTGGTCACGATGATGTTGCCCGGCTTCAGATCGCGATGCACCACCAGGTTGCGGTGCGCGTGAGAAACCGCCTCGCAGACCTTCAGGAACAGCCGGCAGCGGTCCTCCAGATTGAGGGCGTGGCTCAGGCAGTAAGAGTCGATCGGTTCGCCCTCGACGTACTCCATCACGAAAAATGGGCGGCCGTCAGGCGCGGTGCCGGCATCGATCAGGCGCGCGATGTAGACGTGATCGAGCCCGGCCAGAATCTGCCGCTCATGATGGAAGCGGCGTAGGACGTCGGTCGTGTCCATGCCGCGCTTCACCACCTTTATGGCGACGTTTTTGTGGAACCGATCATCGGCGCGAGTGGCCAGATAGACAGCGCCCATGCCTCCGCGTCCGATTTCGCGGATCACCTGATAGGCGCCCAGGCGCGAACCCACGATGGGGCTCAGGCCGAACAACGCTTCGGCTTCGTCCTCCACGGCGCGCGCGATCTTCTCGCCGTTTTTCGAATCCGAGGTCAGCAGGGACTCCACTTCGCGGCGCAGGGGCTCGTTTCCGCGGCAAGCCTCGTCGAGGAAAGTCTTACGCTCCCCCAGCGGAAGGTCCGCCGCCGTGAGGAAGATGTTCTCGATTTTCTCCCAGGTCGGTAATGACATGACAGAGTCTACTAGGTAAGGCGTAATCCGCGGCCCGGAGTTTTGGGGAATTATTTCCCGCCGGTGGCGTTCTGGTCGAGTTCGCGCTGGAGCCACGCCTGCGCCAGGCGCAACCCTCGGCGGACGTCGTTGACCGGCAGTTTCAACACCTCGGCGGACTCTTCCGCAGTCAAGCCTCCAAAAAAACGCAACTCGATTAAACGTGCCTTCAACGCATCGTGCGCTTCCAGGGCCTTGAGCGCATCGTCGAGGCGAATCATCAGCGAAGGCCGATCGATGGCGGCGTCGTACGCCTCGTCGAGTGAAAACTTGGGTTGGGAACCGCCGCGCTTGGCGGCGAATTTCTTGCGCGCGTGGTCGATCAGAATTTGCCGCATCACCTGCGCGGCAACCGCAAGAAAATGCACGCGGTCCTGATAATCGGGCTGCCTCTGATCGATTAACCGCGCATAGGCTTCATGCACCAGCGCGGTGGGTTGCAGCGTATGGCCCGGACGCTCGTTGCGCAGGTGGCCGTCGGCGATTTTTCTGAGCTCCGCATACACCAGCGGAATCAAATGATTGAGCGCGGTTTTATCCCCGCCCGCAAAGGCATGCAGCAAAAGCGTGATGGGCCGATTTTCCGTCATCCTGAGTCTATTCAGGATACGCCTTTACGCTCCAGTTTCGCTATCATTCTGATTGCTGGGATGTCTCCGTACTTTGCCCTATTTTCGCTGACGGTGCTTGCGGCCTGGGGCCAGCAGGATCCGGCGTTCAGCCATGTACCTTTCGACGATTGGCTGAAGGGCGCACCGGAAGGGCATCTGAAATGGTCCGCCCAAACGCTGTTCCCGCACCTGAGCGTCCACCAGAGGCTAATCGCCGGCGTATCGGCACGCATTGATGGAAGCGAGTTCGTGGGCCGCAAGCCCGGTCAGCTGGTGGTGTTCGTGGAGCTACGCGACAGCGATAACCGGACGTACCGCACCTACGGAGTGATGAACTCCGCGGAACTGAACCGGCCCGGCGACTTGGCGTTAGCCGCATTGGATATGTATGCGTTCATCAGGCCCGGCGAATACCGGGTGGCAGTGGCTGTCTACGACCGCGAATCGAAGGAACACGTCCTCAAACGGCTGAAACTGCGCGTGCCAGAACTGACCCGCGATCCTCTGCCGAATTTGTGGAATTCCCTGCCCGCCGTGGAGTTCATCGACATGTCGCAGGAGCCTCCGGACCGCTGGTTCTTTCCCGATGCGGTAGGGCGGCTGAACCTTCCGGTGGCGAACGCTGCACCGCTGCGCGTGGATGTCGTGGTGAACGAATCGCCCACGGAAAACTCCATGGGGCGCGCCGGACGCACCACCCGCCGCAACATGGGCAGCCTGATTCCGGCGCTAAAGGTCCTCTCGCAGATGGAGATTCAGAACGGATCGGTAAACGTCGCGCTGCTGGATCTGGAGCGGCGTAAGGTCAGTTTCACGCAAGACAACGCAGTGACGCTGGACTGGGCGGGATTGAAAGCCGCGCTGCAGGACAACGACCCCAACACCATTGACGTCAAGGCTTTGGAGCATCATGAACAGAACGCGCAGTTCTTCATTTCCGAGATTCGAAAGCGCTGCGAAACGAACCCAACGGGCGCGCTGATCGTGCTGAGTGGTCCCATGGCGTTCGCCAAAGGTCAGGACCTGACGCCGATTCCGGCGGTCCCGGGCGCGAAGGTATTTTACATCCGCTACTATCCTCCGTCGCCGGGCCCGTCGGTGGGCTTAGCACCGCGCGGACGCGGTATGGGTCCGCCGCCGCCGATGATCGGGCGCCGAAGCATGATGAGCCAGGACGATTCCTTGGCCGCGACGCTGAAGCCACTTTCGCCCAAACGCTTCGACGTCAGCACGGCGGGGGAGTTCCGCAGCGCCTTAGCGGCCATCGTAAGCGAGCTTTCGCGGACCAAATAGCGGCGCGTTTTCAAATAGTTTGCGGTTTCAAGCAGCCTCGCCCCACACGCCGGGACGCTATGGTTCGAGCGAGAGGACGAGGCAAACCGCACTATGAACCCCGAGTTTCAAATTACGGAGACGTCGACGCTGCACGTCGTCGCCACCGGGGACGAACAGAGGCTGTCTGAAGATCTGCAGAAGCGCATCCAGGAATCGCTGGAGCATGCAGCCGCCCAGCCGGAAGTGCAGGCAGCGGTTGATTTGCATCGCGCGGCGAGCGCCAGTTTGAACAAACTGAGAAAGGCCGAGCGCGGCCTGCATCTCTACGCACGCGACGCCGGCGAGGAACTGCATCGCGCGTCGGGTGCGGCGCTGGACAATATCATCGGCTCGGCCGCCGCCGGCTTGCCGAAGTTTGACAATTTAGGCGTCCTGGCGGCGCTCGAAGCGCGCCACCGCTACTCCGGGAAAGCCATTGAGAGGCTGGTCGAGCACCTGATTCCAGCGGGGCAGATCGCCGAATTGCGCGCCGACGCGCAGGAACTGATGACGCGCGCCCGAGCTATTGAACACATCGCGCAGGAACGGGCCGAAAAACTACTCGGCCAGCTGCGCGACGCTGTGAGCGAAGAAATGGTGCTGCCGGTGGATATGTCGAAGGGCGTCGCGGGCGCGTTACTCGCGCACGCGGCCAGCATGAAAAGGCTGGCCATCGAGCAATCGGAAAACGCGGATCACTTGGAAAGAACTTTCACCGCGCGGATGGCACAGGAGAAACGATGAGCAAATTTAAAGAGCTGGTGGAAAACCTGGATCGCGACGCTTTGGATGAGTTGCGGCGGTCGGTGGTGGAGGAGGTGAACGAGCGCCGGGCGCGCTACGCCATCAAAATAGAGCACATTCAGCCCGGAATGACCGAGGAGAAGCGGCTGGAAGCCATGGCGGAGATCGCGCGGGTGCTGCGGGAGGAAACCGAATGAGAGATCTAAGGGCTTACTGGCAGGAGATCCGGGCGCTGGAAAAATCGCTGCCGCAGTACGTCTGGCTGATGAGCCTGGACGATCCCAAGCGCGGCATGGTGGGCGGACGCATGGCGGAAGTGGGTGCGGCGTCGGCCGCGCAATTACTGCAGGGAGGGTCGCACCGGCGCGCGACCGAGGAAGAAATCGATGCCCATCTGGTCAAAGAGGACGACACGCGGCGCAGGAGTTTCTTAGAAGGCCTGCGGCGCAAAGGAATCGCGGTGGTGCCGGTGCCTATTGCTTCGAAGCCTGAAGCAGACGCCAAGCCAGCATCAACCAGGCGGCGATAAACGCCACACCGCCGAAAGGCGTAACCGCGCCTAGAACGCGGACGCCCGAAAGCGCCAGCGCATAGAGGCTGCCGGAGAAGAGAACAATTCCGGCTAACATCGTTGCGGAGATCGCGCCGGAAGCGGATTGCGTCAACGCGCCGGCGCGCATGAGCGCGGCGACGATCAGCATGCCCAGCGCGTGCACAAAGTGATAAAACACTGCTTTTTCCCAGATGCCCATCGAATAAGCATCCAGGCGATCCTTCAGAATGTGGGCACCGAATGCGCCGGAGCCCACGCCCGCGGCCATCAACAACGCGCCAATAAATCCCCAGGTCATTTAGTGTGCCGCCGCCAGTTCCTTCACCAGGTCGCCGACGAACGATTTAGCGTCGCCAAAGAGCATCAGGGTGCGATCCATATAATAAAGCTCGTTGTCGATGCCCGCGAAGCCAGGGTTCATGCTGCGCTTGATCACCATGACGGTCTGCGCCTTGTCGACGTCTAGAATCGGCATGCCGTAAATCGGGCTAGCGGTATCGTGGCGCGCGGCGGGATTCACCACATCATTCGCGCCGATTACCAGAGCCACATCGGCTTCGCTGAAATCCTGATTGATGTCTTCCATCTCGTGCATTTTGTCGTACGGAATATCGGCCTCGGCCAACAGCACATTCATGTGGCCCGGCATGCGTCCGGCGACAGGGTGAATGGCGAACTGCACGTCTACGCCGCGCTTGGTCAGAGCGTCGGTCAATTCGCGGAGCTTGTGCTGCGCCTGCGCGACGGCCATGCCATAGCCCGGCACAACGATGATCTTGCGCGCGCCGGCCATGATCGCGGCGGCGTCCTCCGCGGTGGCCGAATGCACCGGCTTGGTCGAGGCTTGCGCGGCAGCGGACTGCGTGACTTGTCCAAACGCTCCGAACAGCACGTTGGTGAAGGAGCGGTTCATCGCCTTGCACATGATCACCGACAAAATGAAGCCCGATGCCGCGTTGAGCGCTCCGGCGATGATCAGCAGGCGGTTCGACAGCGCGAATCCCATGGCCGCGCAGGCGGCGCCGGCATAGGAGTTTAGTAGCGCAATGACGGTGGGCATGTCGCCTCCGCCGATGGGGATGATCAGCAGGACGCCGAACAATAACGACAATCCGACGAAGGTCGGGAACACCCAGTGCGGCGCGGGTTCAATGATCATCCAAGCGCCGAGGGCGACGGCAAAGGCGAGCAAAAGAAGGTTGACGAAATTCTGGCCTTTATACGTGATCGGCCGCGTCGGCACGATCTCCTGCAATTTGCCGAAGGCCATGATGCTGGCGGTGCAGGTTAAATATCCGAGCACGGTTTCGATGACGAGCGCGGCCATCACGAATCCGGTGGGTCCGGTGCGGTAGTATTCCGCGGTGCCGACCAGCGCGGCGGCCAGAGTGCCGAACGCGTGGGAAAGCGCGGTCAACTGCGGGACGCTGGTCATGGGCATCAAATACGCGAGCGGCGCGCCGATGGCTGCTCCGATGAAGATGCTGATGAGAATCCATTCCATGCTGACCACTTCGTGGCGCAGCAGCGTTCCGATAACGGCGAACAGCATGCCGAACTGGCCAGCCCAAACTCCCTGGCGCGCGGTGGCGGGCGAACTCAACCACTTAATCGAACCAATAATAGACAGTGCAGCGACAATGTACGCGATCTGCCAGATTTGTTCCCCGAGGTGTTCCATGTGTTATTTGTCTTTTTTCCGGAACATCTTCAGCATCCGGTCCGTGATGAGGAATCCGCTGACGATGTTAATGGTGGAGGCGACCACCGCGATGCAGCCGAGCGTTTTCGTCAAAGGCGTCGCATCGCCCGAGCCCGCGACCAGAATCGCGCCCACCACCGAAATAGCGGAGATTGCATTCGTCAACGACATCAAAGGCGTGTGCAGCAGAGGCGAGACGCGCTGCACAAGCTGCAGGCCGAGAGGGACGGCCAGGATCAGCACGTAGAGGCTCATCTCGGTTTCGGTCGTCATACGTTTACTCCGAGTAAGGCTTGAATTTTGGGATGGACAACCTCGCCTTTATTTGTAATGGTCGATTCGCGCGTGATCTCATCGGTCATGTCCAGATTGAGCGCGCCGTCCTTCACCAGATGCTTCAGCAGCGTGACGATGTTGCGCGCGTACATCTGGCTGGCGTGAAAGGGAACCGTGGACGGCAGGTTCGCCGGACCAAGGATGTTCACGCCATGCTCCACCACCGTCTCGCCGCAGCGCGTCAGTTCACAGTTGCCGCCGCGCTCCGCTGCCAGATCGACGATGACGGAACCGGGCGCCATGGCCCGCACCATATCGGCGGAAATCAGAACCGGAGCTTTTTTCCCAGGCACGGCAGCGGTCGTGATGACCACGTCCTGCTCAGCCATGAATTTCGCCATTTGTTCGCGCTGCATGCGCAGCGCGTCCTCATCGAGAGCCTTGGCGTAGCCGCCCTCGCCTTCGGCCTTCGCGCCGCCCATGTTGATATCCACGAACTTGGCACCCAGGCTCTCGATCTGCTCCCGCACCGCGGCGCGCACGTCGAAGCCGCTGACAACCGCGCCCAGGCGCCGCGCCGTCGCGATGGCTTGCAATCCGGCAACGCCTGCGCCAATCACCAGCACCCGCGCCGGAGGGATCGTCCCCGCGGCGGTGGTCATCATGGGGAACAACCGAGGTAGCGTGGCCGCGGCCAGGATCACGGCTTTATATCCAGCAATGGACGCCATGGAGGAAAGCGCGTCCATGCTCTGCGCGCGCGAAATGCGCGGCACCATTTCCATGGAGATGAGCGTCGCCTTCGATAGCGCGTATTTGGCCGCTATTTCGGGGTTCGATAAAGGATCGCAGAACGCGATCACGGTTTGGCCGTTCAAATCATCGGGCTGGGGCGCGCGCACCTGCAGCAAAATGGACGCATGACCCCGAACCCCTTCGGCGGAGGCGAGATGCGCGCCTTTCGCCGCGTAATCGGCGTCGGGAAATCCGGCGGAAAGGCCCGCGCCGGACTCAATCCACACTTCGGCTCCGAGCTTCTGCAATACATCGAAAACTTTCGGGGTCAGGGCAACGCGGCGCTCATCCGGAAAAGTCTCTCTCAAAACGCCAACGGTTAGTGCCAACGGAATGGAACCTCTCTTTTGACTAGACGTTTTCTCTCCATACAAGTTACCTATAGCGCTGCTGCAACTTCGCGAGCTCCGCAGATCCGGGGCAGAGTTTCTCGTAGGGCACCTTCACTAGCGCTTGATCGGGCGAATTGCTCATTTCATGCATGTCCGGGACGGATTCATCGAGATAGAGCAATCCGGTGACCACTTCGCCGTGGCGCTGGCGCTCCGGCAGATATTCGGTGACGCACCGCCGGTCGGTGGGGTCGTAATCGGCGGGCACCCGGCTGAAGCGGACCGCGCTGCCATCGTGCATCGTCACTGTGGTTGTGCCAGTTGCGCCGATCGTGGCGAGGATTTCCTGGGCTGGCGGAACGAAATCCGACTCAGTGACGCGATCAATATGCTGGCGCGTGTAGAGGTAGCTTTTGGTGGACCCTTCGTGGTCGTTGAACGTCACACAGGGTGAAATGACGTCCACCAGCGCGAAACCGCGATGCGCAAGACCCGCTTTCAGGATCGGCACCAGCTGTTCCTTATCGCCCGAAAAACTGCGTGCGATGAACGTCGCCCCCAGGCTGAGGCCCAGCGACACAGGGTCAATCGGCGTCATGCGGTTGGCTTCGCCCTTCTTACTCTTCGAGCCGACGTCGGCGGAGGCGGAAAATTGTCCCTTGGTCAAGCCATAGACACCGTTGTTTTCGATAATGTACAGCATCTTCAGGTTGCGCCGGATCGCGTGGCACATGTGGCCGAGGCCGATGGATAGCGAGTCGCCGTCGCCGGAGATGCCGATATAGGTGAGTTCGCGGTTCGCCGCGCTGGCTCCAGTGGCGATGGCGGCCATGCGACCGTGCGCGGAGTTAAACCCGTGCGCGCCGCTGACGAAATAAGTCGGCGTCTTCGAAGAGCAGCCTATACCGCTCATTTTGCCCAGCATGTGCGGAGGCATCGAAATCTCCCACAGCGCTCGTGTGATGGCGGCCGTGACGGAATCGTGCCCACAGCCCGCGCACAAGGTGGACATCGTCCCTTCGTAATCGCGAATCGTGAGGCCGAGCTCGTTCCTGTGCAGGCTGGGATGAACGGCAGAGGGTTTGGCAATAGATGGCATTTAAACATTCCCCCACTGAGTTGTTATTTCATCGATCACGTGCTTGGCGCTGAGCGGGAAGCCTCCGAAGACCAGGACGCTGCGCAATTTGTCTTTGGAAATGCCGGTTTCGAGCGTCAGCAGCGATTTCAGTTGTGCGTCGCGATTTTGCTCGATGATGAAGTTTACGTCGTGCTGCTGCAAGAACGCCTCGACCTCTTCCGCGAACGGGAAGCCTTTGATGCGCATGTAATCGGCTTCGATGCCGCGCTGGGGCAGAAGGTCGATGGCCTCGCGCACGGCAGGATCGCAGCCGCCGATGGTCACGATGCCGATGCGCGCGCCTTCGCGTTTCATGATTACGGGCGCGGGGACGAACTTGGCCGATGCTTTGTGCTTGCGCAGCAGGCGCTCCACCACGTCCTGATACTCGTCCGGCATTTCGGTATAGCCGCCGAGCTTGTTGTGGCCGGAACCGCGGGTGAAGAACGCACCCTTCGAATCCACGCCCGGCAGAGTGCGCGCAGCCACGTGATTTTCGTCCTCGTTGGTATAGCGCAGGAACTTCGTCAGCTTCTCAATCTCGGCTTTGTCAAGCACGCGGCCGCGATCGGGGCGATACGCGTCGTCCCAGGTGAGGCGAGGCACCACCCAATCGTTCATGCCGATGTCGAGGTCGGTGAGCATGAATACAGGCGTCTGGAAGCGTTCCGCCAGATCGAAGGATTTGACCGCAAATTCGAAGCACTCCGCAGGGTTCGAAGGGAACAGCAGAATATGCTTTGTGTCGCCATGGGACGCGTAGGCGCACAACATCAGGTCGCCCTGCTGCGTACGCGTCGGCATGCCGGTCGACGGTCCGACGCGCTGTACGTCGATCACAACGGCGGGAATTTCGGCGTAATACGCGAGCCCGAGCAGTTCGTTCATCAGCGAAATGCCCGGACCTGACGTGGACGTGAACGCGCGCGCGCCGGCCCAGGAGGCTCCGATCACCATGCCGATGGCGGCCAGTTCATCCTCGGCTTGGATAATCAGCGCGTTGCTCTTGCCCGTCTCTGGGTCGCGGCGGTATTTATCGCAGAAGCTGCGGAAGCCGTCCATTACCGACGTGGACGGTGTGATGGGATACCACGCGGCGACGGTCGCACCGGCATACACGCATCCCAGTGCGGCGGCGGTGTTGCCGTCGATCAGAATTTTGTCCCCGTTCTCGTCCATCTTTTCGAGATGAAACGGCAGCGGGCATTCAAAATGTTTCTTGGCGTACTCCAGGCCCAGGTTCAGCGCGGTCAGATTCGATTCGCGCAGGGCTTTTTTCTTGGCGAATTTTTCGTCCAAAAGCTGCTGCACAATGGCTTCGTCTACGCCCAGCGCAGCGATCAGCGCTCCGGCGTAGGCGATGTTCTTCATCAGGATGCGCTCGCGCGGATCCTTGAAACTATCGTTGCAGAGCTTGGCTAGAGGCACGCCCAGGTACGTCACATCCTCGCGGATCAGGCTTTTATCGAGCGGCCAGGAGGAATCATACAGAATGTAGCCGCCCTCGCGAACCTCGCGCACGTCGCGCGCGTAGGTCTGCGAATTCATAGCGACCATCAGATCGTAATCCAGCGCGCGGGCGGTGTAGCCCTCCTTATTGACGCGGATTTCGTACCACGTGGGCAGGCCCTGAATATTCGAAGGAAACAGGTTTTTTCCAGACACGGGAATACCCATGCGAAAAATGGCCTGCATCAGCAGAGCGTTCGCGCTGGCCGATCCAGTGCCGTTGACGTTCGCCAGCTTGACGGCGAAATCGTTCACGCGGGTACGTAGGAGCTGGTGCATGCCGCCCTCCCCGCATATGGCATTTCGAGCTCGAACTTTTGCATGTCCCACGCCGCGGTGGGGCATCGTTCGGCGCAGAGTCCGCAGTGGACGCACAAGTCTTCGTCTTTGATCATGAGTCTTCCGGTTTGCGGCAGCGCCGCGGAGGCAAACAGGGCCTGGGTTAAATTCAGCGCGGGAGCGGACAAACGCTGGCGCAGTTCCTCTTCACTGCCATCGCGCGTGATGGTCAAACATTGCAGCGGACAAATATCGACGCAGGCGTCGCATTCGATGCAGCGCTTTTCGCTGAACTCGGTTTCCACGTCGCAGTTCAGGCAGCGCTGCGCCTCGCGCGCGGTCTGCTCGGCGTCAAAGCCGAGCTCGACCTCGATATCAAGCTGGCGGAAACGCTCGGCCAGATCGATGTGGACCATCTTCTGGCGCGTCGCGGGATTGTAGTCGTTGTGATAGCTCCACTCGCTCATGCCCATTTTCTGGCTGACGAGGTTCATGCCCTGCGCGGGACGATCGGTGACCGGAACGCCCTGGCAATAATTGTCGATGGAGATAGCCGCCTGGTGGCCTTGCTCCACGGCCCAGATGATGTTCTTGGGTCCGAACGCTGCGTCGCCGCCGAAAAAAACGCCGGGCAGCGTGGACATAAACGTCGTCTCGTCCACCCGCGGCTGATCCCACTTATCGAACGTCGCTCCAAGGTCACGTTCGAACCAGGGGAACGCGTTTTCCTGACCGATGGCGAGGATAACGTCGTCACAGGGCAGGATTACGGTGTCCACGGTGCGCGATTGTTTGGCGGCCGCGTCCCATTCCAGGCGCTCGAACTCCATGCCGGTGAGCTTGCCGTTTTCAATGATGAAGCGCCTGGGCGCGTGATTGATGACGATGTCCACGCCTTCTTCCTCGGCGTCGTCGAGCTCCCATGGCGAGGCTTTAAAGTACGCCCGCGGACGCCGCGCCATCACCTTGACGCTTTTTGCGCCGAGGCGTTTCGAACTGCGGCAGCAATCCATGGCCGTATTGCCGACGCCGATGATCAGCACGTTTTCGCCAACGGAATCGGTATGGCCAAACGCGATGGATTCCAGCCAGTCGATGCCGATGTGGATGCGATCCGTGTCATGGCGGCCAGGAATCTCCAACTCCTTGCCGCGAGGTGCGCCGCTGCCGACGAAGATCGCGTCGAACTTTTCGGCCAGCAGAGCTTTCATGCTGGTGACGGGCGTGTTATATCGGATATCCACGCCCATATTGATGATCTGCGCCGTCTCCTCATCTAACACGTGTGCAGGAAGCCGGAAGGAAGGAATGTTGGTGCGCATCAGGCCGCCGGGCTTGGCGTTCTGTTCGTAAATCACGACCTCGTAGCCGAGCGGCATCAGGTCGTTGGCGACCGTCAGCGACGCGGGTCCGGCACCCACAATGCCAACGCGCTTGCCGTTCTTCTTTTTAGGAATGGGCGGCAGGCGATCCGCGATGTCCCCGCGGTGGTCCGCCGCCACACGTTTTAAACGGCAGATGGCCACGGGCTTTCCGTCGAGGCGGCCGCGGCGGCAGGCAGGCTCGCATGGGCGATCGCAAGTGCGCCCTAAAATGCCCGGGAACACGTTCGATTCGCGATTGAGCATGTAGGCGTCGGTAAAACGCCCCTGCGCGATCAGGCGGATGTATTCAGGAACATTGGTGTGCGCCGGACACGCCCACTGGCAGTCCACGACTTTGTGGTAATAGGACGGGTCGTCCGTCTTCGTACGATTCAAGAGCGTTTGTCCTCTTCAGGTGGCCGACAGGGGCCGTGCATACCATCATGCATTGTAGCGACAATGTAACGATGCTTGCTCGTACCTCGTTTGACGCGCAGCGGAGCGCCGTCCGCCCAGAGGGAGTTTCCTACCGCGACCGTATGGACGCCTTACGGCGCCTGGAGCGCACGCTGCTCGACCATCGCGATGAGATGGTGCGCGCCATTTCCGCCGATTTTCAGGGTCGCGCGCCGGAAGAAACGCTGGCTTTGGAGATTGTTCCGACGCTGGGTGAGATTCGCTCCGCGCGCAAGAATCTGAAGTACTGGATGGAGCCTCGAGACGTCGCGGTCGGCTGGCAGTTCTGGCCCGCCAGCGCGCGGATCGAGATGCAGGCCAAGGGCGTGGTGGGGATTTTGGGCGCATGGAATTATCCGGTGTTTCTGACCATCGGCCCGGCGGTGAGCGCTCTGGCTGCGGGCAATCGCGTGATGATCAAGCCATCGGAGATCGCGCCGCGGGCGGGGGCGCTGATCGAGCAGATGATCGCTAAAACCTTTCCACCCGATTATGTTTCGGTAGTGAACGGCGGATTAGACATCGCGCAGGAGTTTGCCGCGCTGCCGTTCGATCATCTTTTATATACCGGGTCCACGCGCGTCGGAAAACTGGTGATGAAGGCCGCTGCGGAGAACCTCACGCCCGTGACGCTGGAGTTAGGCGGAAAGAGTCCGGCGCTGGTGCATCCCGATTATCCTTTGCGGACGGCCGTCGAGCGCATTATGGCGGGCAAGCTGTATAACGCCGGACAGACGTGCGTCGCGCCGGATTACGTCCTGATTCCGCGGGCACAGGGCGAGGAATTTTTGAAGCTTGCCGCAGACGTGGCGGCGAAGATGTACCCCAAGTTGGTGGATAACGCCGATTACACGCGGATTATCGACGCGGCGCACTACCGCACGCTCGCGGCACACCTCTCGGATGCAACCCAAAAAGGCGCCAAGGCGATTGAGATCAACCCCAGTGGTGAAACGTGCAGAGATGAAAATCGCGTCTTCGCTCCCGTGCTGCTAACGGGCGTGAATGACACGATGACCGTCATGCGCGAGGAGATTTTCGGGCCGATTCTGCCGGTCGTGTGTTACGATTCTCTGGACCAGGCGATTGAGTACATCAATGCCCGGGCGCGTCCGCTGGCGCTGTATTATTTCGACCTGAAGAGTTCGCGGGTGAAGGACGTTCTGCGCCGCACCGTGGCCGGTGGAGTGACGGTGAACGACTGCGTATTCCACGTCGGCTTAAGCGGCCTTCCGTTCGGAGGGATCGGACCCAGCGGCATGGGCGAGTATCACGGCGTCCACGGGTTCGAGACGTTCTCGAAGAAAAAGGCAGTGTTCATCGAAAGCCGCTGGACCGCACTCAGCCTGATCCGTCCGCCGTACGGCGCGGTGGCGCGGGGGATTTTGAAGTTCTTGGCGCGCTGATTTACGGCTTCGGGCACGGTGGCGCTGGCAGGCGCGATTCCGGGATGGTGTCTCCGTGATGCGCCGGCCCGGCTTTGTGGGCGATTCCTGGATCGACATCGCGCGTGGGAACCTCCAACAATGGCACGGAGCAGACCCGACTGGGCGCGATCGTCACGTTGGAACCAGGCATCGTGAGGCGCGGCAACAATGGCTGGTGCTTGAGCCAGTCCTGCTGCGCATTTTGCATGACGCGCCACACGCCGATGTTAGGGGGTTGCTGGGGCTCCTGCGCGCGCAGCATCGCCGCGAACGCAAGGCAAAAGAGGAAAGCGAGAAACAGTTTCTTCATCGGAACCTCTCTGCCGGAATTCTATCACTTCCGACAAGACGCGGGACAACAGCCGGGGTGAGCCCAGCGCTCGCCTGAAGGCTGAATCGTGAGGGTAGAAATTGTGCCTCCGACGTCGCCAGGGGCGGCACCCTCCTCAACGCGGACCAGCGACGACGCCTCCGCTTCGAGATTTGAGTTCGAGAAGGCAGTGGACCTTTCGAACCGATCGATGGCGTCCCTGTGGCCCAGAATGATGCGCGCGGATGCTGCCGTTCCGCGGCGGTAAGGCGTGGAGTTCACCGTCAGACGGCTACCGCGCTCTCCGACGATGGTAATGTGTTGCAGCGCCGGGGCGCCATTGTCTAAACCGGCCACAATCACCGCGACGTGAACATCCTGGCTGCGCGCCGCGGTTTCGAGCACATTTCGCAGGGAGGCGGTGAGGCGCGCCGAGCAGTGATCGATGGTAATGGAATCGCCGCAGGCGCGCGCGGCGATCTCCCACAGGTCGAACCCGGCTGTTTGGATACGATAATTCCCCGCTGCGGAGACGTAGAAGGCTCCGTACTTTCGGATCTTGCAGTTAATGGCTGTCCCGTGCCGATGAAGACCATCTTCGCCAGTCCAGTTGATATTGACGAGGCTGTCGCCCGAGATAACGAGCTTTTGCGGGGTCCAGATGGCGACTATGGTTGTCGCGGAGGCGTGGGCGCAGAGCAGGAGAGCTGCGACCGCCGCGCGCATATTAATCGGTCGCGCTGGCCTGGCCCTTGTGGAAGAGCTTGCGCTTGATGTCGGGCCAGAATTCTTTGAGGACCTGAGAAATGGCGTCGGTGGCCACTTGTTCGCCCAGTTTCACGGTGTTCTCGCCCCAAGTGCGGCTGTCCGGATGCCAGACGTTAGAGAGAGCCACCCCGATGGCGTTGCCGCCCCATTCGGAGAAATTGAACCGCTCGCCGCCGGAATCCGTGCGCGTGACCATCACACGGGTGAGAGCGTACCATGCGCGCTTTTTAGCCGTGCCGCGGCCCGCGCCCAAGCGCCGGTAACGCGGGTCCTCATGTAACAGCGCCGGCATGAAGCCCTCGCTGAACATATTGCCGAGGGCTTGATCGGCGTAGTTCGTCACCAAACGGTGTGCGTAGCCCTTCATGCCTTGACCGAAAGACTCGTCCTCATTTTCCAACTGGCTCAAGCCCGCATACGCGGCTGCGACGCCCACTAGAGGGTAATCGAAAGAGTCTTTGGCCGCGATGATCAACTTCTGTTTCGCCGTGATCGCCTTGTAAACGCCGGTTTCGTTGATCGTGCGATAGTTCGGCAGCACACCCAGCACGCGCTTATCGACGGCGTGTTCGGCGTCTGTCACAGGCAGGGACAAGGCATCGGCGGGCTTTGACGCGGCGGAATCGGACGGAGGTGCCGCAGAGGCCTGGAGAGGCAGCGATTCCTGCGCGAACGCTTGGGCGGAAAACAAAGCCATCGAGATAAATAAAGACGTGCGCAAAGGCCGCCCGGAAGCAAAGTTCATGTATTACCTATAGGATACTCGTCCGAGACCAACGGATGCTAGATAAGATGCAAACAACTGTGCTAAGGTTTCCAGAAATTCCTGCGAGGTGTATCATTTTTAAGGAGTAACCTGCATGTCATCATTACCTTACACACGGAGAACATTCTTCTCCCTGGCCGCCGCTGTTGCGGCGGCCACTCAATCCCGCGCTGTCTCGGCAAGCGATAAAGTGGACGTCGCCATTGTCGGCTTGGGCGGACGCGGACGCGACCACATTGGTTTTTACTCGCAGATCCCAGACGCCAACATCGCCGCCGTGTGCGACGTCAATCAACCCGCCGTCGAACGGGCCCAGGCGCAGGTGGAAAAGCTCACCGGCAGGAAGCCCAAGGGCTACGCCGACATGCGCCAGATCTTCGACGACAAGAGCATTGAGGCCGTCTCCATGGCCGTGCCGAATCACTGGCATGCGCTGGCCACCATCTGGGCCTGCCAGGCCGGCAAGGACGTGTACATGGAAAAGCCCGCCTGCCACAACGTGTTCGAAGGCCAGCAGATGATCGCGGCCGCGCGCAAATACGGGCGCATGGTGCAGATCGGCAGCCAGAGCCGCAGCGTCGAGCACAAAATCAAAGCCATTCAATTGCTTCACGACGGAGTCATCGGAAAGGTTTACCTCGCGAAAGGACTTTGTTTTAAGCGAAGGCCCTCGATTGGCCATAAGGCAGATGGGCCCACGCCTCTGGGCCTGGATTGGGATAAGTTCCTGGGACCCGCGCCCATGCGTCCTTATAACGAGCTGCGCTTCGCCTACAACTGGCACTGGTTCTGGGACACTGGCAACGGCGACATCGGCAACCAGGGCGTGCACGAAATGGACATCGCTCGCTGGGGCCTGGGCGTGGGCCTACCGAAGAGCGTCGCTTCCACAGGAGGGAAATTCTACGTCCCGGCCGACGACGATCAGGAGACGCCCAATACGCAGATGGCGACGTTCAGCTACGGCGACGCCGAAATCATGTTCGAGGTGCGCGGAGGCCTGACCGGGCCGGAGGGCTCACTGCAGATTCGCGGAGGCAACACCGTCGCCGACCTGTTCTACGGCAGCGACGGCTGGATGGCCATCGACTCCCAGGGCTTCCAGGTATTCAAAGGACCGAAGCAGCAAAAAGTGATGGACGAAGCCGCTTCGAAGGTGCCGGATACGGTTCCGCACATGGCGAATTTTCTGGCTGCGGTGAAGAGCCGCCACGTGAGTGAACTGAATGCCGACGTGGAGGTCGGCGTGGCGTCAGCCGATCTGTGCCACCTCGCCAACGCCAGCTATCGCGTGGGCCGCGCGCTAAAGTTCGACGACGCGGCGCGCAAATTCGTGGGCGACGAGGAAGCCAACAAACTGCTGACGCGCAACTATCGCAAGCCGTACGTGGTGCCAGAAAAGGTTTAATTATTCCGCCAACACGCGAACCGACGCAATTTTCCACACGCCTGCTTCGCGTTTAACAACGAACAAGAGCGGATGGGCGGAACTGGCGTCCACAATCGCGACGTCGGGCGTGATGAAGCGGGTCTTTTCCAGAACGAGGTGAGTGGCGGGGCTGGCCACAACGATTTGCGCCTCGCCCATAGGCTCCTTGGAAATGACCACCACCGGCTTGGAGGGCGTCATCTGGGGCAGCGCCGCCGCGCCGTCGAAATCGGACGTGAAGGAGGCCAACGCCAGGACGGTTTTTTCCACCGCCAAGCGATCCGAGTTCTCGTCGGCGGCCCACGCCGCGGACGCCAGCAATAATCCCACCGTGAACAGCTTCATGCTTTGATGATAGACGCACGGGGCCAGGCGTGGATTTCACGGAGCTTCGGCCACGCCACCACCGCCACGGCGGGTAGGTAAAGCGTCGCCACGATGAAATTCTGCCAGCCCATGGGCACCGCGCCCCAGCCGTCGCTGCGGAAAAAGACCAGGCAATTTACCCACGACATGGCGATCAGGAACCACAACTGTTTGCGATTGTCCGCCGCCAGCATCAGCGGCAGTTGATCGTAGACCATCCTCTGCGGCATCGCGGCAAGCAGTATGATCAGCCACGCGCGCCGGTCGCGCCAGTTCACCAGAGCCAGGAGCACAACAGGACCGAGCGGCATAGCGAAAATCGGCGGCAGGATGCCCTGATAGGACGTGGTCTGCTTCAGCCACACCCAAGGCCAGGTTGGGTAAAGAACCAGGCTCGCAGCCAACAACAGCGCTGGAAGCGCCAGCCACTTCCATTCGCGAGGCGACCGCCCGGCGAGCAGCACTGGCAGCGCGATGTGTGGCTTCACGAGCATCGCCACGCCGACCGCCGGCAGGAACCACAACGCACAAATCAGAGGCGTCCACTGCACCCACAGGAACGCATAGGCGAAGCTCCAACTCAGCAGCATCGCGAGGCGCCATTCTTCGCCGCGGCGGATCATGCCGAAGGCCAGCAGCATCGTTGATACGCCGAAAAAGATCGCGCCCGCCAGAACGTCGGGCAATCGCGTCAGCGGCATCGCCAGGAGCGCCGCGGGCAACGGATACGGAATCGCGTACGGACCCGGAGGGTAACGATAGGGGTCCTGGCGCGAGAGGATGTCGCGCGCATCGCGCAAGGCGCGCTCAAAATCCCCGGCCTTCACCTCCGGATTCACGCTGTTGTGCGCGCGCAGGGTGACGAAGCACAGCCCGCCGACGAGCAGGCCGATAATCGCCGCCCCCGTCATCGCCGTCCCCATCGGGGCCTTCGCCGCCGAATTCTCCATCCATCGTCTGATCGGCGGAAGCCGGGGGATGCTTTACCGCGTGAGCGCGTAAATAAATAGCGCCACTCTGCGCGCCTGCGGCGTCTGCGAGTTCAGTTCGATCGTCTCCCCCGGCGCGTGCCCGCCCGATCCATACGCGCCGAGCCCGGAAATGCTGGCCACATAGGGCGCGACGAAGCTCAAATCGCCCGCGCCGCGGCGGCTGGGGTCGAACGGCTCCATCACATCCGCGCCCAGCTCGCGGTTCACTTTATTCAGCTCGCTCAGCAGAGCCTTATTGGCGTCGGTCGGAGGCATCGACGGATAGCCTTCCTCGAAAATAATCTCGGCCGAGGTGCCTTTCAGATGCTTCGCCACGATCTCCACCATTTTTTTGCGGACGCGCTGATACTGCTCGTCGGTAACAGTGCGGATATCGCCATGGGCTTCGGCGGACGCGGCAATGATGTTGGCTTTTCCACTGGCCGACGCAGTAGCTGTCGATGCGTCGTAGTTTTCCGTCGCGCCTCCCGTGATCAGACCGACGTTGTAGGTAAGATCCGGCTCCCGCAGCTCCTGGCGAAATTCGTCGATGACGCGCGCCATTTCATAAATCGCGCCGAAACCGGACGCGCCGAACACGCCCGCCGAATGCCCGGTGATTCCCGTCGTCTTCACCGTCCACGAATAGGAACTGCGCCGCGCGATGCTGGCCATATCCTTGCCCGCCTGCCGCACGCCCGCTTCGAACTCCAGCGCCGCGTCGCTGCGCTTCCCCGCCTCAATCAAATCGCGGCGCGAAATCGATAATGGCTCGCCATGACGCTCTTCGTCGCCGGTTAGGAACACAATGATATTCGTCCCGTCGAGCGCACCCGCCGTTTTCAGTGCCTTCAACGAACTGAGGATGATCGCCAGGCCGCCCTTCATATCTTCCGAGCCCGGCGCGACGGCGATATTGCCCTTTCGCTCGAATTTCTGAAACGGGCTGGACGGTTCGAACACGGTGTCCATGTGCCCGATCAGCAGGACGCGCCTGCCGTGCGTACCTTTGTGCTCGCATTCCAGATGCCCGGCACGATGCACCTCCTCCATCGGGATAAAGCGGCAGGTGAAGCCGAGCTCCTCGAATCGCGGACGCAGCACATCGGCGACGCGCCGCACGCCCGCCGGATTCAGCGTGCCCGAATTGATATTGACGATCTGTTCCAGCAACTTCAGCGAATTGTCCGCGTCCGCATTCACTGCGGCGACAATCCTTTGCTGCTCCGGGGTGAGCGATTGCGCGGCCAGCGTCAGCGCGCCGCAAAACAGAAGAAAACGCATCTCCACAGTGTACCCGCTGCGACTCGCCTCTATCGCCGCAGCGCTTCGATGCGGGCGGTGATGTTTTCGGCCTGTTTGCCCAGGACAAACCGGAGCAGCACCAGGCCTGCTCCGCTGATAAGAAAAGGCAACGGCTGGTGACTGGCCCACCATCCGGCGAGCAGCGGCGGCGCAAGAAGGAACAACGCGCGGCGGCCTCCGAGAATCACGTCGCGCTTGCCTTCAAACTCCCGCACGAGGAAGCTGACGCAAGGCTCGCCCGTCGCCGCGCGGCGCGGTCCACGGCGCACGATTTGCGCGCAGGCAAGACTCAGCAGGCCACACAGATAGGCCTGCGAGGCGCGTATCCATGGCTGCTCACCGGTCAACGCGGAATAAGCAAAGAACAGGAACGCGCCGGCAGCGCCGACCAGCCCGACGATCGCGAGCCTATGTGCCCAAACATTCTCCGCCTCATATCCCAGGGCTTTGCGGCACAACTCTTCCGTGGTCAAACGCATTTCGTCTCCTTCATCCAGCGACCTCCAGATTTGTTCAGGCTCCACGAAGGCCTCCTTGTGAATACTGCCGATTGAGAATCTTCTTGATGCGGTGGATTTTCGTCGCCACATTGCCGGGCGAAAGACCGGTCACCTCCGCAATGTCCGCGGCAGTCTCGCCTTCCAGATACAGCAGAATCATCTGCCGGTCCAGCGGCTCCAGGCGCCGGATCAGGGCGAGCATTCTGTCCGCGGAATGGCCCTGGTTGGCAGCGGCCTCTCCGTCCACGGCCGGCGGCTCGCGGTCGAGAGCCTCCAGGCTCACCAGCCCCGCCGACGCGCGCCTGCGCCGCAGAATATGCGAAGCGCCCACATTATTTGCGACCCGGTAGAGCCAGGTTTGCAGGCTACAGCGGCCATCGAACAGGCGCAGGCTGCGCCACAATTCCAGATGGATTTCCTGAAGCAGATCGCGCCGCCGGTCGGGATCGGATTCGTAGCCCAACGCAAGCCGCCGAAGGGATGAGCCGTGTGCGGATGCCGCTTGCTCGTACAACGCGTCCTGTTCTTGCCTCTCCAAACTTTCGCTCTCATCAGGAATAGTCGCGCGAGGCGGCCGGTTTCTTACAGCGACCCGAACAAATCCTGCTGGCCGTCATCCTTGGGAGCCTTGCGTGGCTGCGTGGTGGCGGGCGGAGCGAAGGTGCGCATCAGGCGCAGCGTCCTCTGGTGGTTTTCAAAAATGATCTGCAAATCCTGGCAGCGGGCGCATCCGCCGCGGATGGCCGCCGGCCCGTCGGTGGCCGGATCGAACATCGGATGCCTCGAACACCTGCCCTGCCACTTTACCGTTCCGATCTTCAGCATTACATCAAATGATAGCGGACCTTAATACACCTGCGGCACGAATTTCTGGCGGGACATTTTCGGCCGTTTGTACCCTGCGTCGTTCTGGCGCGCGGGCAGAGGAATCTCCACCGGCGTCATGTCGTGATAAGGAATTTGCTTCAACAGATGCGCGATGGAGTTCAGCCGCGCGCGCTTCTTGTTATCGGCGTTCACTACGTGCCACGGACTCTTCTTCGTATCGGTGTAGGCGAACATCTCGTCCTTGGCGCGCGAGTAATCGGCCCAATGGCGGCGCGACTGCAAATCCATCGCGCTCAGCTTCCAGCGCTTGATCGGGTTGCGCATGCGCTCCTCGAAACGCTTCTCCTGCTCCCCGTCGTTCACTGAGAACCAATACTTAATCAGGATAATGCCGTCGCGGATGAGCATCTCCTCGAACAACGGGCAGGAGCGCAGGAATTCGCGGTACTCTTCCTCCGTGCAGAAACCCATCACATGTTCGACGCCCGCTCGGTTGTACCAACTGCGGTCAAACAGCACAATTTCCCCGCGCGCCGGCAGCTCCGCCACGTAACGCTGAAAATACCACTGGCCGCGTTCTTTCTCCGTCGGCGTGCCCAAGGCCACCACGCGGCAAATGCGCGGATTCAGGCTCTGGGTGATGCGCTTTATCACGCCTCCCTTGCCCGCAGCGTCGCGTCCTTCGAACAACACGCAGACGCGCAGCCCTTTCATCCGCACCCATTCCTGCAGCTTGATTAGCTCCAGTTGCAGATGCGCCAGCTCATCCACATAGGAATAGTCCTTCGGAGGCTTGCGCGCCTTGGCCGACCCCAGCAGGTGCCAGTGCTGCTCCACCTTCGCCATTTCCTTGGCGTTGCGCAAAACCTCGCCGCCTGCGATGCTTTTCTTTTTGGCCATGTTTTCCCCGCCCGACTATAATCCAGATTATGGCACCGGTCGTCGCTTCTTACGCGTCCTCGTTATCGGCGGGAAGTCGAGTTCCTGTGATGTGTGCGCGACGCGTTCACGCTCCGTGTCTGCCCTGCCCCTTGGCGAACCGCGCCGCGCCCGCCTTCGATTCGCCGCTCTGAATCACTTCCATGCCGCGCCGAAACTCGTTGGCCGCCGCGTCGTCGCGTTTTAAGTCCCATTGCTCGTACACCGACATGCGATCGCTGCGCAGGCAGGTCTGCGGATGCGATAAGATCAGCCGCGCCAGTTCCATCGCTCCGTCGATCGCCGCACCCGGCTCCGTCAGGCGATTCGTCAGGCCCATGCGCTGCGCTTCCTCGCCCGATACGCCGCGCCCCGTCAGGATCATATCGAGCGCGCGGCTCTGCCCGATCAAACGCGGCAACCGCTGGGTGCCCAGGTCAATCAGAGGCACTCCGAAGCGCCGGCAAAACACGCCGAACACGGCATCGCGCGCGGCGACGCGAAGATCGCACCAAAGCGCCAGCTCCAGGCCGCCCGCCACCGCGTAGCCTTCGATCGCCGCGATCACGGGCTTCGATAAAAGCATGCGTGTCGGCCCCATCGGCCCGTCGCCGTCTTCGCTCAGTTCGTTGTCGAAGGCCTTCAAATCCGCACCCGCGCAAAACACGCCGCCCGCGCCGGTGAGGATCGCCACGTCAGCGGCGCCGTCCGCATCGAAACGCTGGAACGCATCGGCCAGCGCGCGGGCCGTCTTGCGGTTCACTGCGTTGCGCGCCTCCGGACGGCGAATCGTTACAATCGTGATGCGGTCCTCTGTTTTTACATCAACCATCGCTTCTACCTTATAATGCCTAAGCTCCTCGAGTTTGAAAATGTTTCGGTGCAGCGGGAAAACACCATGGCGCTGCGCGGCGTCACGTTCTCCATCGACGCGGGCGAGCACGCCGCGATCCTGGGCCCAAACGGCAGCGGCAAATCTACCCTGATCAAGATCGTGACGCGCGAATGCTACCCGCGTTTCCCCCAACAAAGCCGCGTCCGCATCTGGGGCCGCGCGGCGTGGGGCCTGTTCGACCTGCGCGCGCTGCTCGGCATCGTGACCAACGATTTAGTGGAAACGTGCACCAAGCCGTATTCCGCGCTTGAAACTGCGCTCAGCGGATTCTTCGGCTCCATCGGCGTGTGGCCAAATCATCATGTGACTGCGGAAATGGAGCAGAAGGCGCGTGAAGCGCTTCAGTTTTTCGACGTGAATCATCTGGCCGATAAGCCGCTCACCGAAATGTCCAGCGGCGAGGTGCGGCGAGCCGTGTTCGCCCGCGCGCTGGTGCACTCGCCGAAGGCTTTATTGCTCGATGAGCCGTCCAACTCGCTCGACATTCGCGCGCAGCATGAGGTGCGCGAGGCGATGCGCAAGCTGGCGCAATCCGGCGTGAGCATTTTATTGGTCACGCATCATCTGCCCGATGTGATTCCGGAAATCGGCCGCGTGATCGCGCTGAAGGACGGCTCGATTTTCTTCGACGGACCCAAAGAAGAGGCGCTCACCGGAGCGCGAATGTCGCAATTGTTCGACCATCCCGTCGAGGTCGATACCGCCTTCGGGATGTACAGCTTCCGGTAGTGGCCTGAAATTGGAGGCCTGCCAGCCATCGACCCGGCGGTCGATGCGGCACGGCGGTGGCGTGCGCCACGAATGGCCGAGCCCTTGGCGGAATAGGCTCGGTCGGAGCGGTCCTTTTTTGGCGGGTGGCGTGGATTTGGTGTGCTGTAAAAACGAAGCCATCGTCGGAGGGGTTGTAGGTTTCTCCTTTACGCTCATCCTCTTTCAGGATTTTGAGGAGGTCGTGCATTTCCCGATCCTCCTGGCCGCGGCGTTCTTTCTGGAGTTCGCGAATCGAGCCTATGGCAGCGTGGTCGCGTCGTCGATGATCGCCTGGGCGATCTGGTCCGGGGTGATGCCTACCGCGCCCTTCAGGTTCGCCCCGCGAAAATCACCGCCGCGCCAGCGGGCTTCCCGAAAATCACAGCCTTCCAGCGACGCGTTGCGGAAATTGCAGGCAGTTATTTCCACGCGGAAAAACACCGCGCCCGCCAGCTTCGCCCCCGATAGATCGCAATGATCCAGCCGCGCACCGGTGAAGTTGGCGTCGGTCGCCGCCGCGTCGCGCAGGCTCGAATGATGCAGGCGAGCGTGATAAAAGTGCGCACCGTTAAATGTCCCGGAGCTCAAGTCCGTGTCGTAGAATCGCGCTCCGCGGAAACTCGCGCCCGCAGCTGCCAGGTGCCGCAGATCCTCATTATTAAAATTGCCGTAATCGAACTCCGCACGGCCGCCATCGGAAGGGTTCATCAACCACCTCCGGCGCAATCTGAGCACCGTCTCCATAAAGGTGACTTATCGGCGACCTCTAGAGTTTTTTCAGAAAACTCTGATGGGCCCTGCCGTCTACGGTTAATTCAGGATGAAACGTGGTCGCCATGTGCCGACCCTGCTCCACCCACACTGGATCGCCATTATATTGCGCGATGACCTTCACCTGGGGGCCCACGCGACGGATGATCGGCGCGCGAATAAACACGGCTTCGAAGGAATCGCCGCCTTCGAGGTCCAACCTCACAATGCGGCTGTCGATCTGGCGGCCGTAGCCGTTGCGCTCGACATCGATATCGAGCAGGCCGAAGCTGAACTGCGCCGGATGCGTGACGTGCGTGGCAAGAAGAATTGCCCCGGCACAGGTTCCGTAAATGGGCTTGCGCTCGCCGAAAGCGTGCAGAGGCTGGGCGAGGTTTCCATACTCGATCAGCTTGAGCATGGTGGAGCTTTCGCCGCCCGGAATGATCAGACCGTCGCAGGAGTCCATTTCGGCGGACGTGCGAACTTCCAGCGCGCGTCCGCCGGCGCGCTCGATGGCTTCGGCGTGAGCTTCAAAGTCGCCTTGGAGGGCGAGGATGCCGACAGTTTTCATAGTTTGGACGTCCCCTGGCTCACGCCAGGGGCTGTATGCGAACCGCCATGCGTCAGAATACGGGCAGAACGTTAACGTCCCACCACGCCCCTGCGCCGTAAGGCGCCATGGCCGCCACGCGAGTGGCTACCAGCCGCGGGTCTGCAATAACTCCGATTCCGGCAGCTTCGAGACGTCCAGGCCGCGCATCGGCTCGCCCAAATCCTCGCTGGCCTCGAGCAGCTTCACCGGGTCTTTATAATACGTCGCCGCTTTCACGATGGCCTTGGCGCGCTTCTCCGGATCTTCCGATTTGAAAATGCCACTGCCGACGAACACCGCTTCCGCGCCCAATTGCATCACCAGCGCAACGTCTGCTGGCGTCGCGATTCCGCCCGCCGAAAAATTCGGCACCGGCAGCTTGCCGTTGGCCGCCACCCACTCCACCAGTTCCAGAGGCGCGCCGAGGTTCTTCGCCTCATGCACCAGTTCCTCTTTGCCCAGCACCGTGAGCTGCTTCATTTCCTTGATGATCGTACGGATATGGCGCACCGCTTCCACGATGTTGCCCGAGCCCGCCTCGCCTTTGGTGCGGATCATCGCGGCGCCCTCGGCGATGCGGCGCAGAGCCTCGCCCAGGTTGCGCGCGCCGCACACGAACGGAACTTTGAACGTCTTCTTGTCGATGTGGTGCTCTTCGTCGGCCGGCGTCAGCACTTCGCTCTCATCGACGTAATCCGCGCCCATCTCCTGCAAAATGCGAGCCTCGGTGAAGTGGCCGATACGCGCCTTCGCCATCACGGGAATCGAGACCGTCTTCATAATATCGCGCATGATCTGGATGTTGGCCATGCGCGCGACGCCGCCTTCTTTGCGGATGTCGGACGGCACGCGTTCCAGCGCCATCACCGCACACGCGCCCGCCGCTTCAGCGATCCTCGCCTGTTCCGCGTTGGTGACGTCCATGATGACGCCGCCCTTCAGCATCTCCGCCAAGCCGACTTTCAGCCGGAATTCTTCAGAAAGGTACATTCGATTCACTCCTTGTCTAAACTAATGCCGGAGCCGGTTCGCCCAACTGCCGGTTGAGCGCCCTCTGCTGCGCGGCGCGGAAAATCAAGCCGAGCACGGCCATGCCATGCTCAATATTCGCGGGTGTCAGGCCCGCAAAACTCAATCGCAGGCCGTGCGTCTGCGGCCTGGTGACGGCGAAATACCGTCCAGGAAGAAAGCTCACGTTTTCGCGCTCGGCGCGCTCCGCCAGGTCGGACGCGTCCAAAGGCTTGGGCAGTTCCACCCACACATTCATGCCTCCTTCCGGACGCGTGAACAAGGAACCGTGGGGCAATTCGCGCTCGCAGGATTTCAATGCGGCTTCGAGACGCACCGCTCCGGTTTCCAGCATATGCTTACGATGCGCCGCCAGCCGGCCCGATTCGGCAAAACGCAGCAGCACCGCCTGCGAGAGCTGATCGGAATGCAGATCGCAGGCCTCTTTCGCTTCGGTCAGCCGTGCGATCAAATGCTTCGGGCCGATGGCCCAGCCGACGCGCAGGCCTGGAAACGCGATCTTCGAAAAGCTGCCCAGCAGGATCGTTTCGCCCGATTCGTCGAGGCTCTTCATGGCCGGAACGTCCGCGCCGCGATAGCGCAGCTCGCCGTAGAGGTCGTTTTCAATCACGATCACGCCCGCGCGATGCGCCAGCGCCAGAATCGTGCGGCGCGATTCGATGGACAGCGTTGTGCCCGTGGGATTCTGAAAGCTCGGCGTCAGGACCATCAATCGCGGCTTCTCACGTTCCAACAGCACGCCCAAGCCGTCGATATCCACGCCTTCGCGCCCGACCGGCATCCCTACCACGCGAGCGCCTCCGCGCGAGAAAACGTTGTGCAGGCCAGGATACACGGGGTCTTCGATGAGTACTGTTTCTCCGCGCGAGGCCAGCACGCGTTGGATCAGGTCAAGGGCCTGCTGGCAGCCGCTGGTGACGAGAACATCATTGTCCGCGCCAGCCGTGCCGCGCTTCCGCGCTTCGTCCATTAAGTAACGCCGCAGAGGACCGTAGCCGCTGGCTGGACCGAGCTGCAAGATTTGCGCCGCCTCTTCCGAATCGATCACCTCCCGGCAGGTGACACGAAATTCGTCCAGAGGAAACTGCATCTCCGACGGACGCGAAGCCGAGAAACGAATCGTCTCCGGAGCCTCAGGCGCACCGGTCACGAAACTACCCCTCCCGACCTCCCTGCGGATCAGCCCTTCGGACACCAGAATGTCGAACGCAGCCGTAATGGTCGCCCGGTTCAGCCCAATGGACTGGGCCAATTCCCGCGTTGGCGGAATCCGCTCGCCGCGGGTCATTTCGCCGCCCAGGATGGCAGAACGAATGCGCACATGCAGTTGCCGGTAAAGCGGCGTGGCCGAGGAGGGGTCGAGATCAAGCGGCGGAAGCATCGCTGGAAGACATAACTATACCATATTGGCTCACTTGCTGAAATTTTGGCATATGCTATAGTCTCTCCCATGGCGATTAACCTTAGAACAGTGATTTCCGAGCTCCAGTTTATCCAGGAGCTCTCGGTGGACAATCCGGGCGACCCCCGTTTGAAGGCCCTGCTGGCGAATGCGCAGACCGATCTGGCGACGGCCGCAAAGTCAATCAGCGGCGATGATCCGATCATTACCAAGCAGACCAGCGGAGCCTAGAATTTCCCCTGTTTCCACACCGCGGCCAAGTCCGGATCGTCCTTGATCTGGTTTAAACTAGCTGGACTCTTGAGATTCGCACGCACAGCCGCGATGGCCTGATCGCGATGGCCGGTCAATTCGTAGACAATGGCGATGCGCGCGGCGTATTTTCCTTGCGGGCCGGCGGGGATTTGCGCGATTTCGGCCAGAGCCCCTTTTTCGTCGCCCAGCCGCGCGCGATACTCTGCAAGATTGGCATGAACGGAGACGTCTGATTTGGACGTCGCCGCCACCTTCTCGGCCAGTGCGATGGCACGGCGCAGCGCAGGCGCGGATTTCGACTCATTGCCCGGCGCCCACTTGCTGTAAATCCCTAAATTGCCCCAGTAGACGTACTGGCTGTTGTCCATGTCGATGGCCGACTCTACGGCGGAAACGGCGTCTTTATAACGGTGCTGATAGAAGTACGCGCCGCCCAAACCGGCGTACAGATTCGGCTGGGAATGGATGCGCAGGGCCTGCTGATATTCGGCCACCGCTTCGGCGTAGCGCCCATGCTGGCGATAGATGCCGGCCAGATCCTGCCGCACCAGTTCATTGTCCGGCGTCAGCTCCTTGGCCTGATTCAGCGCCGCTTCCGCCTCGGGATAACGTTCCTGGCCGTAATAAAAGATGCCGAGGTCCAGGAAGCCCGACCAGTCAGTGGGGCGCGATTCAGTAGCCTTTATGTAGAGCGCTTCGGCTTCCTTCAGGCGGCCCGCCGTCTCATAGACATCGGCCAATTTACGCGCCGCTTCCGCGTTGTCGGGCTTGATCTCCAGTGCTTTTTGAAACTCGCGGATGGCATCGTCGCGGGTCCGTGTATCCAGATAAACCGAGCCCAGCACGGCATGTGCAATAGCAGACTGCGGATCGAGTTCCACGGCGTACTCGGCGTTCTGACTGGCCAGCGTCAAGGCCTGCTTATCGCCTCGGGCCGTGGCCTTGCGCCAGTACGCTTCACCAAGGCCCGCGTAGGCAAGCGCATACTTCGGATCCTGCTTCACTGCGCTCGAAAAGCTGGCGATGGCGCGGTCGATGTTGCCCGGCAGATCGTGGCGCGCCAGGAATCCACGGCCTTCGATGTAAGCCGAGTACGCGCTGGCCGCGCCCGAGTCGCCTGCGGTTGCCGGCGCGGTGTGTACGTCCAGATTGAGCATCCCCGCTACCTGCAACACGGCCAGATCGCGCGATACCACCGGGTCCTTCGGATCGAAAATAGCGCTGCGTTCGGCCAGCACTTTCTTGGAAGCTGCGTCGATGAGGCGGAACTTCAGCTCCACTTTGTCCCCAGAAGCCGCCGCGCTGCCAGCGATGGCTCGGTCCACGCCGTACACCTGATGCGCCTGTTCCGGCGTGGTGACTTTCCGCGCTGCCAGTTCACCCGGCGAGATCACGGCCAGCCCCTGCGAACGGCCCGCGTCGGCCAGAGCGCCGGATAGCACTTCAAACAATCCGTCGGCAGCGGAGCGCGAGGCTTCCGTATCGGCCTCGAACGGCAGAATCGCCACTTGACGCATCATCTTCGCCGCGGGCGCGACGGGTCCGGGTCGCAGGCGATACACAGCGTAGCCTCCGCCAGCCACCAGCGCGACTCCCAGCGCAACCGCCGCAGCCATCATGCTGCGTTTGGGACGCGTAAATTTTGTACTCGGAGCGATGATCGTCTGCGTGGCCGAGGTATCGGGCGAGGGAACCGCGACGCGGCCGTATTTGAGCATCGACACCATGTCCTGCGCCGACTGCCAGCGCTTCGATGCGTCGCGCTCCAGGGCCTTGTCGATAACCTTTTGCAGTTCCGGAGGCACGCCCGCGCGGTAATCGGCGACGTGCGGAACGGGATCGTTCAGGATGGCGTGAATAATCGCCGACGATTGCTCACGCAGGAACGGCACTGTACCCGTGAGCATCTCGAACATCACAATTCCCAGAGACCACAGGTCCGAGCGCGCGTCCACGTCCCGGCCTTCGATCTGCTCCGGCGACATGTAAGCGGGCGTACCGACTACGTTTCCGGCTTCGGTGAGCCGCAGCGCCGAGGGAGCCAGCGCCAAGCCAAAATCGAGGATCGACGCGTGGCCGCTCGAGTCCACCATGATGTTGCCGCTCTTGATATCGCGATGCACGATGCCCAGCGCGTGCGCGCACTGCAAGCCGCTGGCGATCTGGATGGTCAGATCGACCACCTGCGCGGGTTCCAAAGGCTTTCGCGCGATCTTCTGCCGCAGCGTCTCACCTTCGATATAGGCCATGACGATGAACAGCTCGCCGTCGGCCTCTTCGATATCGTGAATCGGGCAGATGTGCGGATGGCGAGCCTTGGCGGCAGCGCGCGCTTCATTTAAGAAGCGGCTCTTGGCATGTTCTGTGAGGCCTTCATGCGGCAGAAATTTGAGAGCCACCTGCCGCTCCAGACGCGTGTCCTCTGCGCGGTACACGTCCCCCATGCCGCCTTTGCCGATGCGGCCGATGATGCGATAGCGCGAGATGGTGTCGCCCGCGTTCACGTCGTCCCCGAGGTATCGCCCGTGATGGAATCCAGGATGGGATCGAAATCGAGCGCCGGCGCGGGGGGCTGCTCCAATTGGATCGTCTTCGACCGCAGCAGCGAATGATGCGACGAATGTCCCTCAATGCGCAAATATTGCGGCGTCACGCCAGGAAGCGCGGGCACGATGTACGCCTTCCGTCCGGCCGCGGCGTCGAGCGCGGGCTTCCCGTTCAAATAGAATTTCAGCGACGCGATGCCCGAGGTTTGAAGTTCCACCGTTACGCTGCCATCGGGCAGCACATCGGTGATGCCGGGATCGATGCGGCAAACAGGCTTGCCGCGAAACTGCTCGCAGGCCACCCGCAGAATGGCTGGATTGTCGGCTACCAGATCCTCGACGGTCTCGATCAGGCACGGGATGTCCGCTTGGACGCCGACATCCTCCACGGCCTTGCCCTTGGAAGGACCGACGCGCGTGCAGCGACGTATCGCCAGGCTCATGCTGGTGTCCCCGGGCAAACTCAGCAGCCCCACGGACGGCATCGGCCCCAGCTTGTCGATTAAATCCTGGTGGCTCCAGACGTTCGCGCCGCCGCCGCCCGTCACCAGGGCCTCACCCACAATCGGCCCGATGTGGTGATCCTGAAATCCGGCGGAGAAAATGTCGGCCGCGCTATAGGTGAGCGAATCGATCAGCAGAGCCACGCCGCGCCCCTGATAAATCTGCCCGATTGCGTTGGCGCTGTGCGGATCGGTGAGCGTGCGTCCGCTGGTTAGCGCCGAGCCATGGGGAAGCGGCGCTTGCTCCGCATCCTCTACCCAGGCTTCCAACTCGGCGCGCGCCTCGGCCAGTTGCACCGCTTGCTGGGGAGTTGCCGCAACCGCGTCTTTCAGGCCCCTTAGGATCGCCAGCACCGCCGCGGTATTCGCCAGATGAAAATGGGCCGGTTCGACCACACGGGGCCCCAGCATCTGCAGCATCTGCTCGGCGGCTTGTACGTCGCCTCCGGGATTACCGCGGACGTCGATCACCAGGCCGTCCGGCGCAACCTGATCCATCAGCGTCATGATGCGGCAGAACTCCGCGACAATGCGCTCGGTCGAGCCAGGCGCGGAGGAGCCGTCGCTGAAACCGTAAATCCGCAAATAGCCGAACCGCGCGTTGGGCTGTCCTGCGTCGGCCAGCCGCGGATCGTGATTCGGGCTGCCCGTGTAGTGGAACGCGAACATCGACGGAATGCTGGAAACCAGATTGGGATCGGCTATTACGGACGCGGCTTTGCCTTCGAGCAAGTTGCCATACTCTTTGGCCATCGCGGCTGCGGGACTTACACTAAACGCCGTGCTGGGAAAGCCTCCCCGCTCCCCGAAACCCGTCGCCACGGCCCAAGGGATGCGAATTGAACGTGTCTCTTTGGAATCCTTCGGCCGGAACGTGATCTGCACCTCCGGCAACTCGTCGGTGAAGGGTAACTGCACAAACGTCAGCGGACGCAAGGTGGAATGAATGGAGCCGCGCGTCATCCCTGCGAAAAAGTTGCCGCCCGGTAAATGCTCCGCCGCGCGCTGCACCTGATCGAGAGGCGACAGCTTACCCCAGCCCGTGATTTCCACGCCGGGTTCAAACGAAGGGAAGTCCACCATGGCCGCGGTGACAATGAATCGCCAGCCCAGCTTGTGGTCGAGATAGGAGCGCATCCGGAAGGGCAGAAACGCCACCGCGCCGCGATAGGGAGAGGGCAGGCCATACAGCGTATGCGCGTCGCGCACCAGCGAAAACGCCGCAATCACCTGGTTGTGAAAATCGGTTTCGCTCAGCGTTTCCAAATTCGGCTGCACCTGCTTGCGCAAAAAATCCGAGGGATGCGCCACCTTGTAGAGCGCCTTTTTAAACGGCATGTGCGGGTACAGATGGTCGAACATCACCGCGGCCTGGTCGAGAATCGCCTGCCGGTCCGCGATGCTGGTGCGATGCTGGTCGGCCTCGGCGATGAAGTCGGCCACGGGCTGAATGCGGATGCCGAGCTTCGCCTCAAGCGTCTTCCAGGCCTGCCAAGTAAGTTCGCTCCCGTCCTCAACAGGAACAGGAACCGTTTGAGCCACGTCGGGGTCTCCTATAGATCCGACTTATTATAGCGAACGAACGCTACCCCGCCCGACGGAGTTCCTCGCGGATCACGCGGCGCAGTGTCTTCTCCAAAGGCTCTTTGTTCTGCTCGACAAAATTCCGCAGTGCGAGGTTGATGAGGCTCTGGTAGTTGCCGCCGCCCGCCTTTTCCACCTGTTCGCGAAACCAGTCTAGAACGTCGGAATCCAGACGGATCGTGACCCGCGTCTTACCTGCCGGAACAGGCACCACCGCTCCCCGCTTGCCGTGACTGAAATCGTATTCCTGTTTCATTGGCCCTCCAAGTACAACTCGCGTTCCCCTTGCGTTGCCTGACGCGCCGAAATCAACCGGATGTCGTCGCCGCGCCATGCGTATACGACCACCAAAATCCGCGCGAATGAGTCTATCCCGATCGCCACCCAGCGTTCCTCGCCGTGAGCATCGTCACGCATGCTGACCAGGAACTCGTCTTCCAGCACCGGAACTGCATCGGCGAAACGGATCCCATGCTTTTGAACGTTGCTCGCGGCTTTCTTGGGATCCCAGGAAACGCTCACTGTGTACAAGTGTACACTACCAGGACGATGGACCCAAGCGCCATCCATGGAGTCTTGATACGATCTGGACGTGGCCACGCTCCGGGAGTACTTTGACGCCGATTTTGGGAACGCAGCGCGGGTCTATGTGAAACCCCGTTGGGGAGGTGCAAACGCGGAAGCGGCAGTTCTGTACGACTTCTCTGCAAACATCGCCTTCATCGCGTGTTACGTAGCTGGCAACCAAAATGACTCTGATTACTTTTGGCGATTGATCGAATCATTTCGACCCGGCACCCCATTGGAGCCCACGAGTCAAATAAAGCTCCCATCTGCCTCGACTTTTCCGGGCCAGTTGGAGATCAAGAATACATCTCCGCTCACCTTCCGAGCCAGGTTCTTTGCAAATCCCGAGTGGATCTCAATCGATCGGATGAACTCGTCGGGGAGGGTTTTCGTCTACTCGGAGTCCTCCCTTGACGACAGCCAAATCCTAGCGCTTCAGGCCAAGGGCCAAGAGATTGGGCTACGTATTCAATTCAGGGGCAAAGGCCACGCCACAGAACGGTCAAAGCAGGAGCGGCCCTTGGCATTCATCTCCCACGACTCGCGCGATAAGGGCGTAGCCCGACAGATCGCCGTCGAGCTACAGAGGTCGCTGTGCCCGGTCTGGTACGACGAGTTCTCATTGCGGGTGGGAGCCAACCTGCGAGACAGCATCGAAGCAGGACTCAAGGAGTGCAGACGATGCATTTTGATTCTGAGCCCCAATTTCTTCTCGAACGGCGGATGGACCAAGAAGGAGTTTGATTCCGTATTCTCGCGGGAAATTCTTGAGCGGCGGCAGATCTTGTTGCCCATATGGCTCGGGGTCTCGAAGGAAGCTGTGTTTGAATACTCCCCCAGTCTTTTGAACGTTAAAGGCCTGGACTGGGGCCGCGGTTGTGAGGCCGTTTGCAGGGAACTATGCGACGTGATTCTGGACCGCTAACGCCATACGCTTAGGCCTCGGAGCGAGTTCGACCTCTACGAAAATGAAATCCCGACTTATAAAACCGAATAAAGACATCAGGCCCACCGAGCCAGAAACCATCGCGCGCCTCGCCGATAAAGGCAAGGACATCTCCGCCTTCTTCGAACGGGGCGGCATGAGAAGGCCGCCCGCGCAAGGCGACAGCAAACCGCCGCTCACTGATAAGAAGTAGGGCCCACCCGCGCTTTGTTCTTGATCGCCCGTTCTACAATCTTCGCCAGCTCACGCAGCGCGTCATTTACAGTCGCGGAGTCGTGGAAATGCGCAGCAACATCGGCGTCGAGTTTGACCCGAAGGCCCACGATTCTTTGCCGTCTTTTTCTTCGTCATCCCAACTTGTAAATCGTGACCCCGCTCAGCAGCTTCGGATAGAAGTCCGTCGACTTCTGCGGCATCACCCCTCCGGCGAACGCGATGCGGGCCATGTCCTCGATCGGCGTCGGCTCCAGAATGAACGCGACCTCGCCGTCGCCCTGCCGCACCTCGGCCACCGCCGCGTCGATCCCGCGCACGTATTGGACGTGCTTTTCCGCCTTCACGTCCTCCTCGCTGACCCCCAGCAGTCCGGCAAGAATGTCCTTGTGCAGCACCGGCACGTCGAGCTCGCCCTCAGCCCGCGGACGCTCGAACAAATGCTGGCCTGCCGCTGTGATGATGCCGATGCGCACGACACTCTTATCCAAAACAGCCAGCGCCTGTTTCAGCTCGTCGACGGATTTAAGAGGCGTCGCCTTCCAGTGAGCCTTGGCGCGCTCATGAAATCCTCGTGGATCAATGCCACGCAGCACGCGGTGCGTGGCCAGAATCTTCAACCCCGGCGCGTGCATGTTGACGAACGTCATCATTACATATTGCGCCGCCGCGTCCTCAGGATGATCCTTGGCGTAGGCGAGCGCGGTCTCGTACCGATGATGGCCGTCGGCGATCAGCAGTTTTTTGTCAGCCATCAGCGTTTCGATCGCAGCCGTATCGGCGACCGGCCACACGCGATGGCGCGCACCGTATTCGTCGCGCACGTCCAGAATGGGCGCGCCTTTCGATGCCGCTTCCAAAACAGCGTCCACCGAGTGCGCCGGGTCGGGATACAGCATGAAGATCTGCCCGAAATGCGCGCGCGTGTGGTTCAGCAATTCGCGGCGGTCCTTTTTCGGACCGGTCAGCGTCTGCTCATGCCGGTAGACGATTTTCGCCGAGTACTCCTCCAGCTTGCCCAGCCCGATGAAGCCGTTGCGCGTCAGGGTTTCGCCCGAATCGGGGACGGTGAACTCCTGCGAATAGGCATAGAAGCCTGGAACCGCGTCCTGCGCAAGGATGCCCTGCTGGATCCAGTCTTCCAGGTACGCCGCGGCGCGTGTGTAGACGTTCTCCCGCTCGTTATCGAACTCGCGCTTCTCGCCCAAAATGACGCGAACCAGGTTGTAAGGGCTCGCGGCCAGGTAGCGCGCGTGCATCTTCGCACTGATCTTGTCGTAGGGCTGCGTGAGCAGGTTCGCCGGATCTCCGGCCTTCGCTGTATAGCGGTAGGGTTGGAAGGGTTTTACGGTAGCCAAATTACAGAATATCAGGGCGTCTTAAACGACACAGGAGCGCTGATCTTCACCGGCCTCGGATTCACCACCTTTTCGCCGATCAGAGGCGTAAAAAAATGGCATTCGAAGCGCACGATTTCCACGGTTAGCGTCTCGTCGTCGGGACGCTCCGCGGTCGGAGCCTGATAATGAATCACCACGTTTTCGGGCTTCAGGCCAAGGTATCCGGGGGTGGTCATGCGCGGCTCATCCGTCTGCCCGTAGAGGATCAGGTTGGAGATGCGCTCCGGCCCCTGCCATTCATGCACCACGCCCCAGCGCACACTGGAGCGAACGCGCTCCACCAGCGCCTGATGGGCGATCAGCACCTGCGCGCAGTCGATCGTGCCAAGAAGCAGCGCGAAGAACGCGAACAGCACGAACGTCGCCTCAATCAGTCCCTGGCCTCTTTCGCGCGTCTTTTCGAATTTCATGGCTCACTCTCGGAAGGCGCGTAGCGGCCGACGAACGGAAACTCGACGCCGGGGCGTCCATCGAGCGTCACGATTTTAAACACTGCGTTGACGGAGTAACCTTTAATCGCCACATGCACCGCAGCGGGGGCGCCAGTCGCATCTTTCACCCAATCGACGTCCACATTTTCGGGGCGCAGATTCAGCACCACGGGCGTCAGATCGGTAGGACGCGCGTCGCCATAGACCACCATGTTGCGGATCGCGCCGCGCGCTTTTTCCAGATCGGCGTCGCTTGCGCCGCGATAGGTACGCTGCGCCGCATAGCGTCCGCCGTTGCCCACTGCCGTCACCAGTTGGTTGTAGACGTAGAAAATGTAGCCGAACTGAAACGTCCCGGCGAGGCAGGAAATCATGACACCCGCGGAAATCGCCAGTTCCAGAAGCGCGTGGCCTCGTTGACGGTGTCTCATTCCGTCAGCCTCACCGGACGCCCCGCAGCCGCGGCATGCGCGGGCACAATGAACGACGCGGGTCCGCCAACTGCGCGCAAAAACGTGATTTCGACGCTATTATCCGGAGCCGTGACGCGCGCGGTAGTGACGCTGGCCGGGTCCTTCGAATCGAACTCTACCGTGACGTTGTGAAATTCCTGGGTGCCGAGGTTCCAGCGCATGGGGACCTTCAACGCCGCTTCGCGAGCGCGATCGAGTCCAGCCTGTGTGCCGTCCAGCTTCGACGCCGCCGCCATCGCCGCCGCGTCGCAGAACACCTGCGCTTCATTTTTGGCGATGTAGATGCGGCCCACGTCGAACGCCAGCCCCATCATCGCCAGAAGCACCAGCATCGTGACAGACATGGCGATCAGCACGAAGCCGCGCCGTTTTTGGTTCATCTCTATACAGAACGGCTGACCAGACGGGGAGCTTTAGGAATGAGCAGCGCCCCGCCCACAATCGCCAGCGCCAGCGCGATCCATTGGGTAATGGAAAGCGGCAGGCCGAACGGCAGCGCCTGTTCATGGAAACGCTCAAATTCAATCAGGAACCGGATGACCGAACTAATCAACAGGTAGAGCCCGATGATCTGCCCCGGCGCATGAGGTTTGCCGAAACGCCAATACAGGAACGCAAACAGCAAGGCTTCCGTCCCCGATTCATAGAGTTGCGCGGGATGCAGCGGCACGCCCAAAGGCACGCCTGTCAGGCTGTTGGCGTCCGGATTCTTGAACGTCACCGCCCACGGCAGATGGCATTCCCTGCCCCAGCAGCATCCGGCGGCGAAACATCCTAGGCGGCCAATGGCGTGGCCGATGGCGATGCCCGGCGCAAACGCGTCGGTCACCTGGAGCGCCGGCATCTTGGTATGCCGGATGTAGAAAATCGCCGTGATCAGCGCCAGAATCAGCCCGCCCTGAAATACTCCGGCGGCTTGCAGGGTCGCGAGCGAGAAAATTTGAATATCGGGCCAGTCGAAGGCGATCATCAGAAGCTTCGCGCCGATCAATCCAGCCAGAGCCACGTAAACCGCTAAATTGGTGACTTTTTCGGCATCCAATCCGCTGCGGCGGGCCAGTTTGACGGTGATCGACAATCCCGCCAGGAATCCCAGCGCGACCAGAACGCCGTAGGTGGGCAGATAAAAGCTGCCGATGGTGAAAAGTTTCGGGAACAAACTATTCCGAGGATAACAACTTTGTCACCATGGCGCGGATTTCCGCGGCATTGGCGCTGGCGGCGACAATGTGATTAGAGGAATCGATCACCAGCGTCGTGCCTTTGGCCGGACTGGCTCCGTACTTGGCGGCGAGGCCTTGACGGTCGTACGCGACCGGGCAGTCCATGCTCATGTCGTCGAGATACATGCCGAGCTTCGCGGGGCTGATGGGCTGCACCATGGCGATGGCTTGCAGGCCTTTGGCGCGAAATTCATCGCCCGTTCGGGCCAGAGTCTCCGCCGCCTTCCGCCCGGCCGCGCTCTCGGCCGACCAAAACGTGACCAGCGTTACCTTGGCGGAGCCGCCGCCGATCTCAAGGCGCCTGCCCTTAAAATCGGCTCCACTCCACGGCTCGAACGGCGGACCGGTGGGTCTCGGTTCGGAGGGCTTCTTCTGCCCGGGTGCCGGAGCGGGCGCGGGAGGAGGCTCCGGGATGGGCACTCTCGATTCGGTGGCGCGCTTGCGCTCGAACTCGACAATGTCGGGCAGCGTCGCGTCGGAAACATAGCCGCGCACGGTTTTGCCGCCTTGCTGAAGTGTTACGGCGTAGCACGGAACCGATTCGCCTACCACGCCGTGCTCCACGCGAATCGCGTCGGATGGTTGAATGATTGCCACCACCGAGCCATCCTCGCCGCAGGCATCGCGCACCGGCACCGTGGCCGCCAGACACGAAAGAGAGAAGAGCACAAGCAAGACGTTTCTCATGGCTTACTGGCTCAGTCTCAGCACTTCGGAAGCAAGCTTTTGGAACAGCGCCGTCAACTGCGTCTTATCCGCGGTCACCTGATATAAGCCGGACTCCTGACTCGTTTCATAGGCCGGGTTCGTGTACGGGGTCCATGTGGAATCGTAGGGCAGCGCGGGGATCTGCTGAGTATTGGCCATAATCGGCAGAAATTCATGATCGGCCTGGTCTCCGGCGTTGCCCAATAGATAAATCGTGTTGATTACGGGGTGATACCTCGTCGCGCAAGCCGTCCCATTTCCACCCGTGCCACCACAACCGGAGGCATCGCGGCGGATCCAGTACGCCTGCGACATGGCGGCATTCATCGAGGCCGCCACGATGGTGGTTCCCTGGTCGGGCCGCATGTAGCCCGCGTACGTGGTCCCGGAGGCGAAGAAATTGGATCCGGAATCGGCAGGGAACGAGGACCAGACGCCGCCCTCAAATTGGTGGTTCGGCGTCGAATCGGTGGAGCAGGCGGTTGCCGCCGCGCCGGTAGCGCCGCTGCAGACCTCGTTGCACTGGAAGCGCCAGAAATCGCGCGTATCGTAGAGATAGGAAGCTCCCGTGGACTTAAGCGTCACGGTGGCGACGGTACAGGTTGAGCCGGGGCACGTCGGCGGCGTAGAAGTGACGGGAACACCATGCGTCGAGTTTCCGTAGGCGTCGAAATCTGGGATGTACGCCACCAGCTGCCGGACATACTCCGGGTGGGCACCGGAGGAGCCCAGGTTGCCCGTCAGAGTCGAGTTGCAGGTGGCTGGGTAGGAAATCGAATCCGTATTGATCGGCAGGAACAAGCCTGTGGTTTCTCCCGTATCGGTCTGCGTCGTCCACTGTGCGATCGTTCCGCGGATTGTCGCGGCCGCGGAGGTGCACTTTACCGGCATGGTGCAGGTGGCGGAGTACGACGTACAAGTCCCGGTGACATCCGGCCCATAGCGAACATCGGAGACGGCGCGCGCCGGGTAATTTGCCGTAATGCCGTTTGGCGAGCCGTCGGTGAACAGCACAATGGAGTTGTAGGCCAGCGGCAATCCCACACTCTTGATCTGTTCATAGGCTAGCCACAGGGCGCTGGTCGTATTCGTGTTGTTCCCGCAGGAAATGCCTCCGAGCGCCGTATTGAGCGTGCCGTCCCCGAAAGTGGTGCTGGGAGCATAAAGAATCCTCGCGGTGTAATCGAAGGTGATTACCCCGATCGTGTCGTAGGGACTGAAGTTGGTGATAAACGTCTGCGCCGCGCTCTTCATGGCGGAACACGCGGTGGGATTGCCAGAGTTCATCGAGCTGGAGATGTCCAGCACCAGTATCATCACCGTCGAGCGGCGCGAGGCCGTGCCCGACGAGGATACACTCACGGAATTCACGCCGAATATCTTCATGAAATAAGTGGGCGCGGTCACCGAGGCATTCACGCCAATATCCAACACCCCGTTCGGATTGCCGTTGGCGTCCACTTCCTGAACGAACGTCGGGGTGGACAGTGTCACCGGTGACGCGCCCAGGTAACCGGCTGGGAAGTTCGCGTTGAAAAATTGCGTCGCCGTGGCCTGAGCCGCGGTGGTGGCGGCGGCAACGGTGCTCGCCAGATTCACCGAGCGTCCCGCGGCCAGAGCCGCGGCATCCACCGCCGACGACAGGCGGCCCTTAATGACATACATCGTCCCTGCGTCCACGGCCAGTCCGACCATGGCGATGGTAAAGGTGAGCATCACCGCGTGGGTGAGTAGAATGAATCCTCGGCGGCTCGTATTCACCGGGTTGGCGATTGGTTTCTCCATCATGATTTACTCCTACGTCACCGTGCGGTAGTACAACACCGGGGGTCTGAAAAGCGAGAACACTGAAATGCTGCTGACGTCCGCATATGTCTCGGAGATCAGCGCGTATTGGCTGGGGGAAAGCGTGATCACCGCGGTCATGGTCGGAGCAGGAACCTGCAGCGTCGTATCCATGGCGATGTGCACCGCGGTGATAGTGCCGTCAGTCTCCACATCGGCGGCCGTCGCCGCCCCGAAGTAACTGGACCAGCGCGCGGTATTGCCGATAGCCACGTAATAGGCATGGACGTAGCTGCCATAGTTGGGGCAGGTCGCCGTGCTCCATGGCGGAACGCCGGAGGGCAGAGGCGTGACTCCGGCCGCGCACTCATTGGCGCCCACCAGGACGATCTTCGAAAGGAAAATCGCTCCGTTCCCCGTCGCACTGGGGTTATAGTTGGAATCCGCGGCCATCCCGAGCCCGTTGGCCTCGCGCACCAGAATCCTCTGATTCTGCGCCAGCGCCAGGTTCAAATCCGCCTTGGTATCGGTGACCGAGCGCACCATCAGCACCGCCGCGCTGCGCGTGACGTTGCTCACCTGCAGCGCCTTGGTCAGAAACGCGCCCATGGTAAAAGCCCCAGCTAACATCAGCGTGAGGGAAATGGTGACCAGCGCGAACTCCAGCATCGCCTGACCGGACTCGGATTTTTTTCGTTTCAACATCGAGCTCATGGGTTGGGAGGAATAATGGTACCGGCGGCGAGGCCTCCCAGCACATCGTCGGCAAACGCGGAAATCGTGAGGCCAAGCCCCGTGTGCCCCGCGGAATCTGTCACCGTCGAGCCAGCCGAATAACCTTTGATAGGAACCATCCACAGCAAGGGGAAGGCCGGAATGGACACTTCCACGATGTTTCCGGGCTGGTTGGCGTAGCTGATGGTCACGCTGGTGGTCCCGGTGGTGTTACCCGACACCGTGTTCGCAGTGTACGTGTAAGGCAGCGCGGGACTCGCCGCGGCCGTGCAGGTTCCGGCATTGCACGTCATGATCGGCGTGGCGAGGTTGTTCGCGATGTAGTAATTCACATATACGTAGTTCGATTTCGTGCCGGCCAGGAATCCCACCGCGTTATCCTGCACCACCTTCGCAATGCAAACCGCCTGGGAGGTGCATGTGGTGCCACCATAGGTTCCGGCGTAGGTGACCGCCCAGCGCGCCCCGGCGCGCGTCGCCGCCGAGAACAGGCTCTGGATCGACAGCGCAAAACAAACGTCGATCACACCGAAAAACATCGCCATCATCGGCAGGAAACAGATGGCGGACTCCAGCATCGCGTTGCCGCTTTGCCGTTTTCGTCTTGTTGATACTGCGATCATGATAGGATTTTCCCGGCAGCCTAGCAGTACTGCCTATCAAAAAGTTTAAAGCCGGGCGTCCAAGCAATCCATGAGGCAGACGCCTTAGAGCGCCATGCCAAATGCCGTAATCGGATTAAGGACCCTATGACTCACATACAACGTCATATGCCGCGTGACTGTGTCCACCTTCGCCACTCAAACTATCGGTCAAGACCGGGTGCTCCTTTACCTCGCAGGCTTGAATCTCTGCCGGAGCGTCCCTCGCCGCGTGCTAGAATCAAACTGGAACGACTCTTCTCTTGACCGCACGGATTTTGTTCAGCCTGTCCGCGCTCGCCGCCAGCTTTTTGTCTGGCATGCAGGCCCCTTCGTCCGACCTGTCGCGAGACGCCGCGCCCCGTCTGGCGCGTTTGGCCGCGCCGTTTGCGCACTCCATCTCCGAGCATGCTTCAGTGGAGATGCCTTTCGCGCACACCCCAGCGGTGCTGATTGCGCATCCTCCTCTGCCCCAACCGGTGTTCTTAGTCGCGAGCACCGTCGCCATCGATCACTTCGAGCGCCGCCATCAGCGCTTGTTCCTCCGCTGCTAAGCCCCGGTTCTGTTTTCTCGAACCGCAGCCATAAGCAGTACAGAAAACAATTGCGAGGAATAAAGATAATGATGCTCGATCAGATTCTGGCCAAAATTTTTGGCACCAAGCACGAACGTGAAGTGAAGGCCATGAGGCCGATTATCCAGGCGATCAACGACCTGGAGCCGCGCATGAAGGAACTCACCGACGAGGAACTCGCCGCGCAGACCGTCACGTTCAAGGAACAACTGGCGCAGGGCGCGAAGCTGGACGATCTGCTCGTGCCGGCCTTCGCCACCGTGCGCGAAGCCGGACGCCGCGTGCTGAATATGCGCCACTTCGACGTGCAGTTGATCGGCGGCACCGTGCTGCATCGCGGCAAGATTGCCGAAATGAAGACCGGCGAAGGAAAAACGCTGGTCGCGACGCTGCCGGTGTACCTGAACGCGCTTGCTGGCAAAGGCGTCCACGTCATCACGGTGAACGATTATCTGGCGCATCGCGATTCCGATTGGATGGGCCGCATTTATAAGTTCCTCGGCCTCACCGTCGGTGTGATCGTCCACGATCTGGACGACCAGGAGCGCAAAGCCGCCTACAACTGCGACATCACCTACGGCACCAATAACGAGTTCGGCTTCGATTATCTGCGCGACAACATGAAGTTCCGCATCAGCGATTGCGTGCAGCGCGAACATTTTTACGCCATCGTCGACGAAGTCGATTCGATCCTGATCGACGAAGCGCGCACCCCGCTGATCATTTCCGGACCGAGCGAGGAATCGACCGACAAGTATTACAAGATCAACCGTATTATTCCGTTCCTGATCCGCGGCGAAGTGATCGAAGGCAAGGAGCCCGGCCAGAAGTGGACCACCGGCGATTACACGGTGGACGAAAAGCATCGCGCCGTCGGCCTGACCGAAGAAGGCGTGCTGAAGATCGAAAAACTGCTGGGCCTGAGCAATATGTTCGACGCGGTGAATATGGAAACCAACCATCACGTGCAGACCGCCCTGAAGGCCCACGTGATTTTCCAGCGCGACAAAGACTACGTGGTGAAGGACGACGAAGTCATCATCGTCGACGAGCACACCGGCCGCCTGATGCCTGGACGCCGCTGGTCCGATGGCCTGCACCAGTCCGTCGAAGCCAAGGAAGGCGTAAAGATCCAGCGCGAGAATCAGACGCTGGCGACCATCACCTTCCAGAACTACTTCCGCATGTATAAAAAGCTGGCCGGCATGACCGGAACAGCCGACACGGAAGCCGCCGAGTTCGACAAGATTTACAAGCTGGAAGTGACGCAGATCCCGACCAACAAGCCGATGCAGCGCAAGGAAATGGAGGATATTGTTTACCGTACGGAAGAGGAGAAATTCCGCAACGCCGCCAAGGAAATCAAGGAGCGGCACGAAACCGGGCAGCCCGTTCTTGTCGGCACCGTGTCGGTGGAAAAATCGGAGAAGCTCGGCGCACTGCTAAAGCGCATGGGCGTGCGGCACGAAATTCTGAACGCCAAGAATCACGAGCGCGAAGCGGAGATCGTCGCCCAGGCCGGACGCAAAGGGGCAGTCGTTGTTTCCACGAACATGGCTGGCCGCGGAACGGATATTCTTCTCGGGGGGAATCCCGAAGCCATGGCAGCGGGTATGGCGGTGAAGGGCGGGCTCGCTCAGAGCGTTCCCAGGGAAGACGATCGTGCCGTCGCCGGGTTTCACAACTTCAGCTACAAACAGGAACACTACCGGATGCCGCTCGACAAGTGGGAGGAGATCTACCTTCCTCTCAAGGCCGTAGCAGACAAGGAGCACGAGGAAGTGGTGGCGATGGGCGGCCTGCATATCGTCGGAACGGAACGCCACGAATCCCGCCGCATCGACAACCAGTTGCGCGGACGTGCCGGACGCCAGGGCGACCCCGGCAGCGCTCGTTTCTATCTTTCTCTACAAGACGACCTGATGCGCATCTTCGGCGGCCAGCGCATGCAGAACCTGATGCTGCGCCTCGGCATGGAAGAGGATGTGCCGATCGAAAGCAAGATGATCACCAAGCGCATCCGCGCCGCGCAGGAAGCGGTGGAAGCGCAGAATTTCGCCGCCCGCAAACACATCCTGGAGTACGACGACGTCATGAACAAGCAGCGCCAGGCTGTGTATGGCATGCGTCGCGCCCTGCTGGAAGGCGCGGATCAGAAGGAACGCATCACGGAAATCGTCGGCGGCATTCTGGGTTCGTTCATCGATCTTCGCTGTCCGGAAAAAGGCCACAGTTCGCAGTGGGATTGGCATGGCCTGGAAGGCGACATCCTGACTCAGTTCGGCGTGAAAATCCGCACCGACGAATTGAAAAACCTGGACCGCCGCGAGCTCGAAGCCACCGTCAACGATCAGATCATCAAGAAGTACAGCGAAAAAGAGCAGATGATCGGCGCGCCCCTGCTGCGCGAAACCGAGCGCATGATCATGCTGAACGTCATCGATAACCAGTGGAAAGACCACCTGCTGTCGATGGACCACCTGAAGGAAGGCATCAACCTCCGCAGCTACGGCCAGAAAGATCCGCTCATCGAATACAAGAAGGAATCGTTCGCGCTCTTCCAAGACATGATGGACCGGATCGAGGACGAGACCATCCGCTACCTGTTCTTCCTGCAGCGCGTCGAGGAAACGGGTGGGCCGGAATCGAACGTTCCCTACCCCGAAGTGTGGGCCGACGAACCGGAAGAAGAAATCGGACCCGACGAGCAGGGAGAGCCGGTTGCCGTGGGCGCGCCCCAATTCGACGAGCGGGCTCAGAAGGCGGCGCAAAATTCCGTGCTGGACTTCACCCGCAGCATCGAACGGAAAAAAGAGAAGGAGCTGGCCGCGCTACAATTCATTGGAGGCGAGGCATCGGCTCCCAAGCAGCCGAAGATCGCGGCGAAGAAGGTGGGTCCGAACGACCCCTGCCCGTGCGGAAGTGGTAAAAAATATAAGAAATGCTGCAAAGCATAGCGATTCCAGTTCTGGCGTTCCTGCCGGCATTGACGCAAGCGGCGATTTTTCCCGATAAGATCGGCGCGTTCGAAAAGTCCGCACCCTTGGCGGCATCGCTGCCGGACCGGCCGTTGATGGCGGAGTTCGGCCTGGACGCCACCGAACAGGCCGAATATAAATCGCCCGAAAAGAAGCGTTTCACGGCCACCGCCTGGCGCTTTAAGGACTCCACCGGCGCGATGGCCTTCTTCCAATCCCATCGCCCCTCCGGAACCCCCGCCACGCCTTTGTCAAAGCTGGCCGTGGCAACCTCCGACGGCACGGTGTTCGCCTACGGCAATTACGTGTTCCAGTTGACCGGCGCGGTGCCTCCCCAGGCCGAATTTCAGCAGGTGTACGCCCAGCTGCCGAAGCTGGAGCAGTCGCCCCTACCCACCCTCATGAGTTACCTTCCGACGGCGGGCCTGATTCCCAATTCCGAACGGTACCTCCTGGGTCCCGTGTCGCTGGAGCGGTTCGAGCCCCGGATCGCCCCATCGGTTGCGGCCTTCCACCTTGGGGCGGAGGGGCAGATCGGTAAATATGCCAGCCCCAAGGGTCCTCTGAGCCTGGCGATCTTCTACTATCCGACCCCGAACATGGCCCGGGAACAGCTCGCCCAGTTCCAAAACATCCCCGGAGCGAAGGCCAAACGGGCCGGTCCGCTAGTCGCCGTGACTATCGATCCTCCAGATTTGGACGCCGCCGAGCGGCTGCTGGCGCTCGTAAAATACGAAGCCAATCTGACCTGGAGCCAGAAGGTTCCGGTCAATGAAGTCAAGGGGTTCGCGCGAACGCTGATCAATATTTTCGTCCTCGCTGGCATCGTTCTAGGCATGTGCCTGGTGGCCGGGGTGGCCTTCGGAGGCTTCAGAATTATCGCTCGCAAAATGGGGCGGAAAGTGGACCCGGAAGCGATGATCACGCTCGGACTGGACAGCAAATAAGCCTTGGCGGTTGTGGTCCTTAGACTGGAAACAGGGGTGCTTTCCAGGGGTTTCGCACACGTTTTCCACAAGCGACTGATTTTGGGCCCCCGCCGCAACCCAAGGGTGGTCAAGGGCTTAAGGGGAATAACCGAGCCGGGAGATTTTCCCTTGACATCATTTGCCGCACGCCCTAATATCCAATCACACAGGTTTTGACGGTTGCGATGCCGTTGAATCTGATTCTCCCATGTACATCACCCTGCAAAAACAGGGTTCGTAAAATGCTCACCCTAACCGGTGAGCATTTTCGTTTTGGAGCAGTTTTGCGGTTGGCAGGCGGTTGCGCCTGTCAGAACACCACTTATGTAGCCTTAGAGCGCGCCACAGCGATTCGTTTTGCCGGGGGCGACGTCTGTGTTACCATGCGGAAGAAGAGCCCACACGCCTCGCGGAGAGGTGGCTGAGTGGTCGAAAGCAGCGGTTTGCTAAACCGTCGTAGGTCGAAAGATCTACCGGAGGTTCGAATCCTCTCCTCTCCGCCAGAATTCTAGAGGGCTTGTAAGTCTCACAATTCAAGGAAAATCTCTTGCCGGGCAGGAGTTTTGCGGACCCCTCCGTTTCACCATCACCTGGCATCATCGGTTTCGACCACTGACAACGCAACGCGAAGCGCTTTGCATCGCAAGACGCCGATGGGTCATGTCAGACGAGTAGCGTGCGCAACCGACCGATCTGCCCAGCATACGGGATAAACAATTGGAGATAGACGTACACCTGCTCGCGACTAGGCGGCGCTGACGCCAGCGCATGGCCGGCTTCATTGCGGGCAACCCTCAGAACGGATTGTATCGTGGTCAGATGGGTCTCCAAGTCCTCACCCGCTTGGTCGAGCAGGTTCTTGGGCAACGCGCCCAGCCCAGCTTGGAATTTCGCAATCTTCTGACGGATTGCCCGCTCCTTATCAGCCTTTGCAAAATACGCTCCGTAGGTTGGGCTTGCTACTCCCACGTCAATCAAGCGAAGGAATTCGATTTCGGCGGCGACACCCAGTATGACGCAGCTCGCCAACCGGCAATCGCTGTAGAATGTCGCGATGGCTTCGTCCAGATAGATCACTGCTTCCGAAGAGATGTCTGGCGCTTCCTGCCGAACAAGGGTTAAATAGGAGCCACTGTCGTGAAATCGGTACGGACTCTGCGCCTCGAGCATATTTGCTGCATGACTAAGCCGAAACCATGGCCAATTCTCGTTGTTGTCGTTCTTCCCGAGGGTGATGAATCCCTGCCGGAATAGATCCCAAAATATGTCGCGGACCAATTCGGCGTCGCGGGGACGTAGGCGAACTTCGTTAGGTGAACTTGTGAGCGGCACGGAGGGCGCAGGGCTTCCCCTGCGGGCCAGGACTTCTCCCACACCTATAACCAGATTTCTGTATTGCTCGGGGGGTATTGAGTCTTCTCGCGGCCGAGCAGAATGTCGGCCACCACTCCGCGAAGCTCCTCGTATGTGTGTTCAGCAGTCATCTGTCTCATCGTTTCCCTCAAGTATAATTCCGGGTCCCATCGACCCGGCGGTCGATGCGGCACGCTGGGCGGCGCGCCACGGTCACTTCGGATGCGCGGTGATATCGACTAAGAGATACGAATCGCCGCTGATGGCAAAATAGAAACGCCAGTCGCGCGTGGCCCGCGCCTGCCACACGTTATCGAACCCTCCGTATTTCTTGATCTGCAGCGACGGATGGCGAGGGTTCGCCAACAGTAGTTCAGACTGCTTTCGAAAGGCCTTTTTCACGGCCACGGGCGCGTCTCGAAGGCTGCGATCGAAGCGCGCGGAAAATACCAGCCGCATGCTCAGGCCGGACGCTTCACTCGTTTTCGCGCCGCGCGGCTTCGCGCCTCGAAGGCCTTCATCGCTTCCGCCGCGCTGTCGTAAGGGCCATAGAAGCGGCCTTTGCGGATGTCTTCCAGGCCCTCGGCGATGCCCTTATCCACCGCCGACTGGGGCGTGAACGTGATCTTGCCGCGCTCGATTTTGGCTTCGAGCATGTCGCCGACATTCAGCCCGATCTGCTCGCGGACCTTCTGCGGGATCACGACCTGATACTTATTTTTGACTGCGACAAGAGCCATTTCACCTCAATCCTAGCATCCATCGACGCGAACGTCGATGCTGCACGCATGGACGCGTGCGCCACATTTCTTATTCTGGCTACTGGCTCCTGGCTACTGGCTTCTCCCCCTCCATCCGATACTATGTATGCCATGAGACTACTGCTGCCTTTTGCCGCCGCGCTGGCTCTGCTTGCGGGATGTACCCGCGCTCGTGTGACCACTGAGATTAAGTCCGGGGGTGCCTTCACCCGCTCCGTTGCGCTGACTGCGCCGGAGAAAAAAGAGGGCCAGATGAACATGGGCGACTCCATTGAGGATGACTTCGTGCTCCCCGCCGAAGGCTGGAAATCGACCAAAGAGACCAAGGACTCCAACGTCACCACCACCTTCACGCGCACGTTCGCCGTAGGGACGCCCGTCAAAGGCGACCTCACCATTAAAGAGGACAACAAGCCCGCACTGGTGAACGAGGTCTCCGTCACGCGCCTGGGGCCCAAGCGCTATGAATACCGTGAAACGCTGCGCTGGGTGGGCGAATCCACGGCGGGCATGAGGGCGAAGCCTGAGGATTTGACGCAGTTGAAAGCGGCGCTGCCACCCGCGCTCGCCACCGACGAAAACGCACAGGCGCTGGCGACCAAGATGGGCGAGCTCGCGCTGCCCGTGCTGTTCGGCCCGGGCGATCCCCTGTTGACCATGGGCCTGATTCATCCCGACCTGGCCGGGCGCCGCCTGTCGCAGCGCATCGGCGGTGTGATGATGAAGGCGCTCGAAGTTCAGTTCGGCGACAAGATGACGCTCGCGCAGCGCCGCGCGGTGGTCATGAAAATGGTGGATACCACCATCGTCAATTCCAAGCCCTCGCAGCCCGATCCGGCAAACGGACCTCCGTCATCGAAAGGCGGAGGATTGGTGCCGCTGATGTTCATCGTCAAAACCCCTGGGAAAATCGTGTCCTCGAACGGCGAAATCGACGAGCTGACTGGCGAGGCCTTCTGGGGCCTGTATCCCCCGGCTGCCGCGCTGAAGCCCGTGGTGCTGACCGCCGTGATTGAGATGGATCAAGACTAGCCCGGCCGCATCCAACATGTAAATGAGAGACTCTCCGCCGCCAGCCCGCCCCTGGATCATGGCGCAGACATGGAACGATCTGTTGTTCGCTCACTGGCCTATCCCCGCCGCGGATTTGGCGCGCCTGATTCCAGCGCCGCTCGAACTGGACCTGTGGCAAGGCAGCGCATACATCGCCGTGGTCCCGTTTCGCATGGATGGCATCCGGCCGCGCGGCTTGTTCGCTGTGCCCTGGCTTTCCGCGACGCCGGAGATCAATGTGCGGACGTACGTCCGGCACAAGGGCCGCAGCGGTGTTTATTTTCTCTCGCTCGATGCCGCGAACTGGATCGCGGTGCGGATCGCGCGGCGTTTCTTCCATCTCCCTTACTTCGGGGCGGAGATGGATCTAAAGCAGGCTGGCGAGTCGGTGGAATACTCCAACCACAGGCCGGGGGCGGCGTTCCGCGGATCATACGCTCCCTCGGGAGAAGCGGCGGAGGCTCAGCCCGGCACGCTGGAGCACTGGCTGATGGAGCGGTACTGCTTCTTCACGCTGAACCGCGCGGGCGGCGTAGTTCGCGGCGACATCGATCACAAGCCCTGGCCGCTGCAGCCGGCGTCCGCGTCAATTGAAGTGAACACCATGACCGCCCCTTGGGGCATAACCTTGCCCGATTGCCCTCCGCTGCTTCATTTTGCCCACCGAGTGAAGGTCCACGCATGGCTGCCGGAGCCGGCATGAAAGACTGGCTGCATCACAAGCTGATCCGCCCGTTTCTCGATCTGCTGAAACAGGGCGTCTCGCCCGAGAAAATCGCGCTGACCATCGCACTTGGGATCTCCTTGGGAGTAGTGCCGGTGCTGGGCTCGACGTCCGCGCTCTGCGGCATCGTCGCCCTGCGGCTGCGGCTCAACCTTCCGGCGATTCTGGCTGTGAACTGGGCCGTATATCCGTTGCAGATCGCGCTGCTGATTCCGTTCCTGCGCGCCGGCGCCTGGTTGTTCCGCGTGGACGGGCCGAAGCTCACCGTGGTGCAGATCCTCAGCATGATTCGCACCAGCGTCTGGCACACCATCGTGACGCTGTGGTCCGCGACGCTGCATGCGCTGGTCGTGTGGGCCATCGCCGGAGCCATCGCGACGGCGTTGATTTACGTGGTTTCGCTGGTGGTCCTTCAGCGTTTCTGGAAACGCCGTGTTACGCTCTGAGGATGAAAATTTCGCTTGTGGTCCCTGCCCTCCTGCTCACCGCCATCGCCCTGACGCCGCAGCAAACGGCCCAGACGCAGCGGTTTCCTCAGTTTGAAAACGACGAGGTGAAAGTCTGGCGCACCATCGTCTTTCCGAATGCGCCGCTGACGATGCACCGGCATGAGCACGGACGCGTGATCATTCCCCTGCAGGGCGGAACAATGAACATCGTCACCGCGGACGGAGGCAAAGAATCGCACGTTTGGGACGCGGGCAAGGCCTATTGGCTCGGCGCCAACAAGCCCGGCGAAACGCATGCCGACGTGAATGCCGGCACGAAGCCCATCGAAGTGATGGTGGTCGAACTTAAGAAAGACCAGTAAGCGCTGGTTTAAGAATGCGCCGGGTTCGATTTTTCCGCGCTGAATCCCAGCTCCGCGATGGCCGCCTCGGCGCGATGGACATTGATCGCTCCGCTGCGCGCCAGCGCCGATGGCGTCGCCTGGGCGATCGCCTCCGCCGAAATTTCGAAGAAATGCCGCAGATGCTCGCGGTTTTCGCTGCGGCCGAAGCCGTCGGTGCCCAGGGAGTTCAGGCGCGGCCCGATCCACGGCGGGGGCATTCGCGCTGATTATCGAAGGCGCGCGCCGGTTTCGCGGTGAAAAACGCGCCTGGTGGCCTGCCCCCCGCGATCGCCGCCGTTTCGCTGGCAGGCATTGTTTACTTCCGCGTGTATCTCCGCCGATCCCCGCGGGGTGAACTTGATGGCATTACCGGCCAGATTGGTCAGCACCTGGCGGAGACGGCCCGCGTCGATGAAGTAATCTGTTTACGAAGTTGCTCCGGACGCCCTGAATGTATTATTATTCAGAGTGCTGAATAAGTATTCATATGGCCGCCCCGATGGAAATCCCCGCCCCGTCCGCTAAACATCTCCGTTCGGACCTCGATCTGAGCCCCGACGCCCTGCGCGCCGTGCTGGATCTGGCGCATGAGGTGAAGCGCAATCCCGCCCGTTTTGCGAAATCGCTCACCGGCCGCTATCTCACGCTGCTGTTCGAAAAACCCTCGCTGCGCACGCGCCTGACGTTCGAGCTGGCGATCAAGCAACTGGGCGGCGACGCGGTGGCCAGCATCGGCCCCATCGGCGAGCGCGAGCCAGTGAAGGACGTCGCGCGCAATCTGGATCGCTGGACGCACGGCATCGTGGCGCGCGTGTTTTCGCACCAGACCATTGAGGATTTGGCGTCGTGGTCTAACGTTCCGGTCATCAACGCGCTCAGCGATATGTATCATCCCTGCCAGGCGCTGGCCGACGTGCAGACATTGGAGGAACGCCTCGGCAAACTGAACGGCCGTAAGCTGGCCTACGTCGGCGACGGCAACAATGTCGCGCATTCGCTGATGCTGACAGCAGGGCGCCTGGGCATGGAGATCGCCATTGCCACGCCGGAAGGGTACGGGCCGAATCTGGACGTGGTAGACACGGCTTCGAGATTCACCACCGTCACGATCACCCGGGATCCCACGGAAGCGGTCGCCGGTGCGCACGCCGTGTATACCGATGTGTGGGCCAGCATGGGCCAGGAAAAAGAGGCGGCGGAGCGGGCGCGCATTTTCGCTCCGTACCAGGTGAATGAGCAGTTGTTCGGGCGCGCGCTGCCGGAGGCTATTTTTCTGCATTGCCTCCCGGCCAAGCGCGGGCTGGAGGTTACCGATCAGGTGATGGAATCGCCCCGGTCGGCCATTTTCGATGAAGCGGAGAACCGTCTGCACGCGCAGAAAGCTCTGCTGCTGATGTTATTGAAATCATAAAAAGGTGAACACATGAGCAAACCCAAGAAAGTAGCGCTTGCCTATTCGGGCGGGCTGGACACGTCCATCATCATCCCGTGGTTGAAGGAAAACTACGGCTGCGAAGTGGTCGCGGTGTGCGGCGACATCGGTCAGGGCGGAGACGAACTAACCGGACTGGAAGCCAAAGCCTTGAACTCCGGCGCGTCGGAAGTGCACGTCGCCGACATGCGCGAGGAGTTCGTTTCAGAGTATTTATGGAAGCTGGTCCGCGCCGGCGGCGAGTATGAGCACAAGTATCTGCTCGGCACGTCCATCGCGCGTCCGCTGCTGGCCAAGCGTCAAGTGGAAGTGGCGCTCGCGACGGGTTGCGACGCGCTGGCGCACGGATGCACCGGCAAGGGCAACGATCAGGTTCGTTTTGAACTGACCTATAAAGCCCTGGCGCCGCAGTTGCCGGTGATCGCTCCGTGGCGCGAATGGGATTTGATTTCGCGCGAGGATTGCATTGAATACGCCGCCAAGCACAAGGTGCCGATCGCGCAGAGCACCACGAAAATCTACAGCCGTGACCGCAACATCTGGCATATTTCGCATGAAGGAGGCGAGCTGGAAGATCCGGCCAACGCTCCGACGGACGGCATCTGGATGCTGACCAAGAGCCCCGCAGAGGCTCCGGACAAGCCCGTGGATGTGACCATCGGATTTGAGAAGAGCGTCCCGGTGAGCGTGAACGGCAAGCGCGCGCTATCAGCGGTGATGCTGCTGGAAGAGCTGAACAAGATCGGCGCGGCCGCCGGCGTGGGGCGGGTGGATCTGGTTGAGAACCGCTTCGTCGGCATGAAGTCGCGCGGCTGCTATGAGACCCCGGGTGGCACGCTGATTATGTACGCGCATCGCGAGCTGGAATCGCTGACGCTCGACAAGAGCATGGCGCATTACAAGGAAAAGCTCGCGGTCGATTACGCGGAGATGGTGTACAACGGCCTGTGGTTCACTCCTCTCCGCGAATCGCTGGACGCGTTCTTCGAAAAAGCCTCGGAGACCACCACAGGCGAAGTGACGCTGCGCCTGTATAAAGGCGGCATCCAGCCGGTGAGCCGCAAGTCGCCTTATTCGCTCTATTCGCTGAACATCGCCAGCTTCACCATGGGCGCTGAATATGATCAGCGCGACGCGCGAGGCTTCATTAACCTGATCGGCCTGCCGATTCAGGTGCGCGCAGCACTGGCAACCGCCGCAAAGAAAGCCGTATGAAGCTTTGGGGAGGGCGTTTCGAAGCGGGCGCGTCGGAGGTGTTCGAGCGCTTCTCGGGCTCGCTTCATTTCGACCGCCGGTTGATCGACGTGGACATCCGCGGGTCGATCGCATATGCTTCGGCGCTGGAGCGCGTCGGCATTTTAACGGCCCAGGAGCGCGACGATTTACGCGCCGCGTTCCTGGCCGTGCAGAAAGACTCGCAGACGCCGGAGTTTTGGGCGGCGGGCGCCCCTGGGGAATCAGTCGACGAAGACGTCCACACGCTGGTGATCCGCAAATTGAAGGAGCGCGCCGGCGCCCTGGCCGATAAAATCCACACTGGACGCAGCCGCAACGACCAGGTGTCTCTCGATATTCGTCTGTGGCTGCGCGAAGAGATCGACGCGGATATCAAGGAATTACTGGGTCTGATGGGCGTGCTGCTCGCGATGGCGAAGCGCGATCCGCAGGCGATCGTGGCGGGCTATACGCATACGCGCCGAGCCCAGCCAGTGCTGTGGCCCCATTATTTATTGGCCTATTTCGAGATGTTCGCGCGCGATCTGGAGCGTTTCAAAGAAGCCCGCGCGCGCGTCGATGTGATGCCGTTGGGAAGCGGCGCAATGGCGGGCAGCGGCTTTCCGTTCGACCGCGAGGCGATTGCGAAGGACCTGGGCTTCGCCGCGATCACGCGCAACTCGATGGACGTTTCCGGCGACCGCGACTTCGCGCTGGATTTTCTGCACGCCGCCAACATGACGATGCTGCACCTGAGCCGACTGGCCGAAGATTGGATTCTGTATTCGGGCGAAGAGTACGGATGGCTGGAGTTGGGCGATGGCGTCACCAGCGGGTCCAGCATGATGCCTCAGAAAAAGAATCCCGATTCGCTGGAACTGATCCGAGGCAAATGCGGAGGCGTGTTCGGCGATTATTCGGCACTGTTCCTCATCATGAAAGGCTTGCCAACCACGTACAATCGCGACATGCAGGAAGACAAACCGCGTATCTTCGACGCGGCGGATCAGGTGCGCGGATCGCTCGAAATGGCGCGTGTCGTCGTCGAAACAACCAAGCTGAAACCGGCCGCGCCCGCAGCCGCGGTGGAAGCAAGCTGGGCCGTCGCGACGGATTTGGCCGATGGACTGGCGCGCAGCGGCGTGCCGTTTCATCAGGCACACAAGATCGTCGGGCGGTTGGTGCTGGAGAGCGTCCGCGAAGGCAAGAAGCCTGCCGATTGGACGGCGGAAGCGCTGCATGCGTTTGACGCCGCGTTCACTCCGGAAATGGCTTTATATATGAAGCCGGCGAAGGGTATCGAAACGCGCGAACTGCCAGGAGGCACGGGCCCTAAGGCGGTCGCCGCCGCACTGATCGCGGCGGAAGCTCGTTTGGCGGACTGGAGCAAATGAACAAGAGCTATCGCCAGGGACAGATTCTCAAACTGATCCGCACCGAGCACCCGCACACGCAGGAGGATCTGGCGAAGGCCCTGCGCGCCATCGGCGTCCCGGCCACGCAGGTGACGCTGTCGCGCGATATTCGGGAACTGGGCTTGGTGAAGACAGCCCATGGCTACGCGCGCGCCGTGCAGGACGCGCCCGTGGCGGGTCCGGACGTCGTGACGCTGGCGCGGGAATTTGTTCAAGATGTACGCGTGGCGCAGAATTTGCTTGTGCTGCGCACGTCGGCGGGGCACGCGAATTCGGTGGCTGTGGCGCTGGATCAAGCGGAGTGGCCGGAAGTGACCGGAACCATCGCCGGCGACGACACGATATTAGTAGTGGCGCCCGATGCCCGGACTGCCGAGGCTTTGCGCGCCAAATTCTTAAAGGTCTTAAAGTGAACTTTCTCGACGACGCGGGGCGCTGGTTTCTGCGCTCCGGCATTCGTGATGCGCACGGGGGCGTCGCACGCTATTACCGCTCCGATGTGGGGCAAAACGTGCCCGTTTCCACGGAAATTACCGGCTATGCGGTCAGCGCCTTTTCTTATCTGCACTCGCTCACCGGCGACGATGTATATCGCGTGGCTGCGATGGAATCGGCACGATTTTTAGCGCGCACGGCGTGGGATGAGGTATCGCACACGTTTCCGTTTGAAATTGGCTCCAGGCTGGCGTATTTTTTCGACGTCGGCATCATCGCACGCGGCTTGCTTTCAACGGGCGCAGAGGAATTTCGATCGCGTGTGCAGGATGCGGCGCTGTCTTTAGCGTTCGATTTCCTGGGCGACGGCGTATTTCATCCCGTCATTGAACTGCCTGATAAACAGCCCCTGAGATATGAGAAACAGTGGTCGCGCAGCCCAGGGTGTTATCAGTTGAAGTCGGCGCTGGCGTGGCTGGGCGTGGGCGATGAGCACGCGGTGCGCATGTTCGACGCGGCGCTGAAAGCAGCGCTGGCAACGCACGAGGCTTTCTTGCCCGGCGATGCCGACCCGCTGCGGGTGATGGACCGCCTGCATCCTTACTGCTATTTCATGGAGGCACTGCTCTATCGTGCGCAGTGCGCGGACGTGATCAAAGAAGGCATCGCGCGGACGGGCGCGTTACTGCGCGAAATATCGCCCAAGTTCGAGCGCTCCGACGTTTGCGCGCAGTTGCTGCGTGTGCGGCTCTGCGCGCATCATTTGGGCACGGTTCCGCTGGATGAAGCAGCGGCGGCGGAAGAAGCATCGCGCGTGGCTGCATATCAGGCGTCATCGGACGATCCACGCCTCGACGGAGGCTTCTGGTTCGGGCGTCGCGGCGGAGAAATCGCGCCCTATATGAATCCGGTATCTACGGCGTTTTGCATGCAAGCCCTCGCACTATGGGAACAGCATCGAACAGGAGCCTGGAATTTCGGGCTCGAGCAACTCATTTGAGTTAATTGTGGGGCGGGCTTTTCAGCCAGCCCACAAAGAGACGTTATTAGAAGTATTTACTATGGCGATAGAGTTGCACGCCTAAGCAACGGCCAACTCGCCCATCGCGACTAG
>Ga0209698_10000196_pt1 | contig 65026 bp, 66 predicted proteins | sample LitLauG_LLR_2012_FD_187203 | JGI IMG/M metagenome (GOLD analysis project Ga0209698, IMG submission 187203) | Freshwater sediment microbial communities from Pennsylvania, USA - Little Laurel Run_MetaG_LLR_2012 (SPAdes) (version 2) | ecosystem: Environmental > Aquatic > Freshwater > Creek >... | reverse complement strand
GGGGTGGACCGGGGGGCGGGGCCCCACACGAGCACGGTCTGGGCCTTCTGGATCTGGTGATAGCTGAACGGGTGCAGCGCGACGGGCTCGCTCCGGCCGGATGGCTCCGGGCGCAGGACGATCCCCTGGTCGTCGGCTTGCACCAGCTCGCCCCGGAAGCGTCGCTCCCCGTCCACCGCCTCGGAGGTCTTGACCGAGACCAGAGATCCCACCTGGGAGGCGAAGTGCGCCGGCGTGCGCAACGTTCGCTCGATGCCCGGGCTCGAAACCTCCAGCACGTATTGGCGGTCCGCGATCGGGTCCGCGACGTCGAGGGCCTCGGAGATCACCTGGCTGCAGCGGCTCACCGCGTCGAGGTCGACGCCCCCCGGGCGGTCGACGAGCACGCGGAGCGTCCCCGCGGTGATCTCCACATCCCACAGCTCGAGGCCGGCTGCACCGACGAGGGGTTCGACGAGGAGGCGCACGTCGTCTGTGAGTCCCATCGCCACCTCCTCGCTCGTCAAGGACCGAAAGAAAAGCGTGGGCACCATGCCCACGCCCGGAACAGCACGGTTGCGCCGCCGGCGAGCGACGCGTCCTGCGAGTATAGCCGTCGGGCACCCCGGTGCGGCACCTGCCGAGCGCCCTCGGTCACCGGTCGTCGTGGCCGCGCCACCAAGCGGCACTGCAGTCGATAGCGTCGTCGGCATGGTGCCTCTGGTGATCCTCGGCGCCGTGCTCCTGGTAGGAGGTTGCTCGGCGACGGTCGCGCTGTGGTTGCGGCGTCGACGCGCGAGGCGCGACCTCGAAGGCCACTTCCTCGGCGAGTGGGGCGAGCGGGAGCGTTGGGCCTCCCTCTCCGAGGGCGACCCCAGCAAGGCTCAATAAGCTCGGGCGCACACGGCGAGCAGGTCCGGCTCCTCATCGGAGCCGCCGAGGCCGCCATCGGGCCGGCGCAGGCAGCGAACGGTGACCCCCTTCGATGCCAGCTCGGCCTCCCCCGCGGCGCCGAGCGCGGCCCACGGCAGGGTGGCGAACCCGTCCTGGGCGGCGTCCGCCGCCGCGGCGACCGAGGTCACCGACCGGGTGTGGCGCTCCCGGTGCGCGGTGGCTTCTTCGAGGAGGAGCCGCTGCGCTTCGACGAGCTCGCCAGAGACCACGGACGCGACCACGTCGACGCCGACCCCGCGCTTGGTCCCGTCCACCCGGCGGACCACGGTCACCTGGCCACTGGCGAGGTCCCGCGGCCCGACTTCGACCCGCACGGGGACGCCCTTGAGCTCCCATTCGACCGACCGGCGCCCGAAGGAGAGGTCGACGCGATCGTCGAGCAGCGCGCGGTGGCCAGCGCGACGCAGCTGCTCGACGATGGCCGCGGCCGCGGCACCCGACTCGTCGCGCACGAGCACGACCACCACCTGCACCGGTGCCAGGCAGGGCGGCAGCCGCAAGCCCTGGTCGTCACCGTGCGCCATGACCAGCGCGCCGATGAGGCGGGTCGAAACCCCCCAGGAGGTCTGCCAGACGTGGACCTGCTCGCCGCTCTCGGCGGAGTACTGGGTCCCGAACGCCCGCGCGAAGTTCTGGCCGAGCTCGTGGCTCGTGCCCATCTGCAGCGCCTTGCCGTCTCCCATCATCCCCTCGCAGGTCCACGAGCAGGTCGCACCGGCGAAGCGCTCCCGGGCCGTCTTGCGCCCGACCAGCACGGGGATGGCGAGGACGTCGGTCATCACCGGCTCGTACACCTCTGCGAGGATGCGCAGCGCGTACGCGCGCGCGTCCTCCTCGGTGGCGTGGGCGGTGTGGCCCTCCTGCCAGAGGAACTCCGTGGTGCGCAGGAACAACCGGGGGCGCAGCTCCCAACGCACCACGTTGGCCCACTGGTTGATCAGCAGCGGGAGATCCCGGTAGCTCTGGATCCACTTGGCGAAGTAGCTGTTGATGATGGTCTCGCTCGTCGGGCGCACGACGACGGGCTCCTCGAGGACCTTGCCGCCCCCGATGGTCACCACCGCCAGCTCCGGGCTGAACCCCTCGACGTGCTCGGCCTCGCGGCGCAGGTACGACTCGGGGATGAAGAGGGGGAAGTACGCGTTCTCCGCGCCGGCGGCCTTGATCCGGGCGTCGAGCTCGGCCTGCATGCGCTCCCAGATCGCGTAGCCGTAGGGCCGGATCACCATCGTGCCGCGCACCGGCCCGTTGTCGGCCATCTCCGCCCGGGCGATCACGTCCTGGTACCAGCGGGGGAAATCGGTGCCGCGCGGCGTGAGGACCGAGGCCTTGCTCATGGCGGCCGACCCTACCCTGGTCAGAAGCCCGTGCCGCAGAACGGTGCGGCAGAAGGAGCGAACGCGGCATCCAGGCTCGACAGGGCGCCCGGGCGGTGCTCGGTCACCCGACCCGCGGGCGCGAGCGTCGACCGGCGCGACGCACCTCGTGACCCGACCGACCAGATCGAGGTCGAGGACGAAGCGCCACAACGCTGCCGCGACCTCCGGGGAGGCGGTCCAGGCGTGGTGGTAGCGGTAGCTCACGTACCCCTCGGGCGTCCCGTCCGCCTCCTCGTGGATCGCGTCCATCCTCGCGTCCCCCCCGCCGCGGCCGTCGGGGCGGCCCGGGGGCGGTCCGGGCTGGGGCCGCGAAGGGGTGCGCTAGGCGGAGGGAGCGCCCTCCGGGCGCAGGCGGCGGTCGATGAGCTCGACCTTGGCATCAGTGTGGTTGGCGTCCTCGCCGCGGATGTCGAGAAGCGCCTGGCGGTCCTTTTCCGCCTCTCGCTCGGCTCCCGCGTCCGCAGCGGCCAGGCGTGCCTCGGCGCCTTCGGAGACGAGCTTTTCCGCCTCGTCCACCAGCGCGGCCACCATCTCGTCCTCGGGGACGACGCGCACGATCTTGCCCCGGATGAACAGGTGGCCGCGGTGGCGGCCGGCAGCGATCCCGAGATCGGCCGAACGGGCCTCGCCCGGCCCGTTGACCACGCAGCCCATGACCGCCACCTGGATGGGCAGCTGGCGGGACTCCAGGGCGGCCTGGGCCTCCTGGGCGACCTTGTAGACGTCGATCTCCGCCCGGCCACACGACGGGCAGGCGATCAGGTCCACGCCCTTGCGCTCGCGCAACCCGAGGGCCTCGAGGAGCTGGCGGCCCGCCTTGGCCTCCTCGACGGGATCCGCGGTCAGCGAGTAGCGGATGGTGTCGCCGATCCCCTCGGCGAGCAGGGTCGCGATGCCTGCGGTGCACTTGACCAGGCCGGCGGGCGGGGGGCCGGCCTCGGTCACCCCCAGGTGCAGGGGGTGGTCGGTCACCTCCGAGAGCATGCGGTACGCCTCGATCATGAGGACCACGTTGGATGCCTTCACCGAGATCTTGACGTCCTCGAAGCCGACCTCGGCGAAGAGGCCGAGCTCCATCTGGGCGGATTCGACGAGCGCCTCGGGGGTCGCCCCGCCGTGTTTGTCGTACAGGCGGGGATCGAGCGACCCGGCGTTGACACCGATGCGCACGGGCACGTTGCGGTCGCGGCACTCCCGGGCCACGAGCTTGATCTCGTCCGCCTTGCGGAGGTTGCCCGGGTTGAGTCGCAGGCAGTGGACCCCCGCCTCGAGAGCAGCGAGCGCCATCTCGACGTGGAAGTGGATGTCGGCCACGATGGGCACAGGCGAGCGGGGCACGATGCGGGCCAAGCCCTCTGCCGCCTCCCGCTCGTTGCAGGTGCAGCGGACGATGTCGGCGCCGGCGGCCGCGAGCGCGTAGATCTGCGCCAACGTGCCGTCGACGTCGGCGGTCTTGGTGATCGTCATCGACTGGACGGTGACGGGCGCGGTCCCGCCGACGGGCACGGAGCCGACCATCACCGTGCGGGTCGGTCTGCGGGTGAAGGTGGCCAAGGGTCAGAACCTCACTACGGCGAGCAGATCACGGACGTCGAGGAACAACGCAGACACCCCGATGAAGACGAGGACGACGAACACCGCGTAGGTGAGCGGGAGCAGCTTGGTGATGTCCGCATGGTAGGCCCGGCCCCTGCGGCTGCGCACCGCCTCGTAGACGGCGATGGCCACGTGGCCGCCGTCGAGCGGGAGCAGCGGGAGCAGGTTGAAGATCCCGACGAAGATGTTGATGAGGATGAGCAGGCCGAGCACGTCCCGCAGGCCGTTGCCGGCCGCGGTGTTGGCCACCCGGACGATCCCCACCGGTGACACGAAGCGGTTGGCCGTCGGGGCGTCCGCCGCCCTCTGGTTGACCAGCATGTGGCTGTAGGAGCTGATGCCGTGCGCGCTGACCAGGCTGCCGAGCGCGTCGAAGGTGCGGGCCGAGATGTCGACGAAGCGACCTCCGGACTCGCTGATCGACGCGAGGAAGCCGTAGTGGATCGTGGCGTCCTTGAAGCTGACGCCGATGATCCCGTCGGGACCGTTGGCCGGCGGCGGTGCGTACCCCTTGAGCTGGAGCTTCGACCCCTCCACCGGGGTCGGGTAGAGGTGCACGTCACCGCCCGCGCGCTCGACGACCAGGTCGAGGCGCTGCCCCGGGTGGTTGCGGATGTAGGCGCTGGCCTCGGTCGTCGAGGCGAAGTGCTGGCCGTCGATCGACACGATGGTGTCACCGGCCCGGAGCCCGGCCTGCTGGGCCGGGCTGGCCGTGGCGCCGAAGGATGCCACCGCGCCCACGGTCATGGTCGGGTCCCCGAGCTCACCGGTGACGAAGAAGAACACGAAGAGGAGCACGAGCGCGAGCAGGAAGTGCATCGTGGAGCCGGCGACAGCCACCGACAGTCGACGGAGGAAGGGCTTCTGGCGGTAGGCGCGCACCTCGTCTCCGGGGTCGACCTCCTCCAGGTTGTTCATCCCGACGATCTTCACGTAGCCCCCGAGGGGCAGCGCCTTGACGCCGTACTCGGTCTCGCCCTTGCGGATCGACCACAGCTTGGGGCCGAAACCGAGGAAGTACTCGGTGACCTTCATGTCCGCCCACTTGGCTGTGGCGAAGTGACCGAGCTCGTGGAGCATGATCATGGCGATGATGGCGGCCACGACCGCCACCGTCTTGCCGACGCCGGCAAGGGTGGCGACGACCGCGACCGCGACCACGATCGCGCCGAGGCGGATCAACGACCCCGCCGCACCCGGGACCGGACCCGCCCCGAGCGCCGCGACCTCCTCCGACGGCGGGTCGGCCGGCTCCAGCGTCTCCCGGCTCATCGCACGCCGGCCCGCTGCTCGATGAGGCGGCCGGCTCGCCGGCGGGCTTCGGCGTCTGCCTCCATCACCGCTTCGACCGTGTCGGGATCGATCACGGGCAGGTCGGAGAGGGTCTGGTCGATCACCTCGGAGATATCGGTCCACCGGATCGATCCGTTGAGGAAGGCTGCCACCGCGACCTCGTTGGCGCCGTTGAGCGTCGCGGGCGCCGTGCCACCGGCACGGCCCGCCAGGTAGGCCAACGACAGGCAGGGAAAAGCCACGAGATCGGGGGGCTCGAAGTCCAAGCGGCCGAGGGTGGCCCAATCGATGGCGCCGAAGGCGGTGCCGAGCCGCTCGGGGTAGGCGAGCGCGTAGCCGATCGGCAACCGCATGTCGGGCAGTGAGAGCTGGGCGATCGTGGCACCGTCGCTGGTCTCGACCATCGAGTGCACGATGGACTGGGGGTGCACGACCACCTCGATGCGGTCATAGGGGGTGCCGAACAGCTCATGCGCCTCGATCACCTCCAGCCCCTTGTTCATGAGCGTCGAGGAGTCGACGGTGATCTTGGGGCCCATGCGCCACGTCGGATGGGCCAGCGCGTCGTCGATGGTGACCTCGGCCAGCTCCTCGCGCCGGCGCCCGCGGAAGGGCCCGCCGCTGGCGGTGAGCACGACCCGCCGCACCTCGGCGCTGGCCGCCGCCCGCAGGCACTGGTGGACGGCGCAGTGCTCCGAGTCGACCGGGATCAGCTCGGCGCCGGCGGTGGCGCGCACCCGCTGGACGACGGGGCCTCCGGCGATGAGCGACTCCTTGTTCGCGAGCGCCAGCCGCCGGCCGCTGGCCAGCGCGGCGATGGTCACCGGGAGACCGGCGAAGCCCACGACCCCGTTGACGACGACGTCGCCGTGGCGCGCGATCTCGGCCAGCGCTTCGGGGCCGGCCAGGACCTCGGTCCCGGGCGGCACCCGAGCGGCCAGGTCCCGGACCTTGGAGGCATCGGCGATGGCGACCCGGTCGGGGCGCAGCGCGACCGCCTGCTCGGCCAGCCGTTCGACCGAGGTGGACGCGCCGAGGGCCACGACGCGGTAGCGGTCGGGCTCCGACCGGATGACCTCGATGGCTTGCGTCCCGATCGAGCCGGTGGACCCCACCAGGCTGACCGTCCTCACCGCAGCCACCCGGCCCGCGTCACGCTCACCTCAGCAGTCTGAGGTACTGGGCGAGGTAATAGGTGGCGGGGAGCACGAAGAGGAGCCCGTCGAAGCGATCGAGCAGCCCACCGTGGCCGGGCAGGGCGGTGCCGGAGTCCTTCAGGTTGAGGTCGCGTTTGACCATCGACTCGCACAGGTCGCCGATGGGCGCCATGATCGCCACGAGCAGCCCGAGGACGAAGGCGTGCTTGATGGTCCAGGTGGTGTGCAGGAAGACCTTGGCCAGCACCACGGAGACGACGATCGCGCCGAGGCCTCCGACGATCGTGCCCTCCCAGGTCTTGCCGGGGCTCACGTGCGGCGCCAGCGGGCGGCTCCCGAAGGTGCTCCCGGCGAAGTACGCCACGATGTCGGCTGCCGCGGTGACGAGCACCGGGAGCAGCAGCAGCGCCTTGCCGTGCGGCACGCGCAGGATCAGCGAGGCGAAGGAACCAAAGACCCCGACCCACACGAAGATCATGACCGTGAGCGCCACGTTGACGACCGGGCGCGCTTCGACCACGCCTGCCATGTACCACAGCATGCTGGTGACGAAGGTCAGCACCAGCACCAGCGGCAGTGCCTCCAACCCGCGCCAGTATGCGGCGAACATCACCGCGACGGTGGCGCACAGGCCGAGCAGGTTGGCCGGCCGGAACCCCCGGTGCTGCACCAGGTTGAACAGCTCGAGGGCGCACGCCGTGACGACGACGGTGGCCAGCAGCATCAGCAGCCAGGAACCAACCGCGTACGCGACCAGCAGTGCGAGGAGCAGGGCGATGCCCACACCGATCGCCGAAGGCAGGTCACGCCCGCCGCCGGTGGGTGGGCGCGACAGGCCGCCCGGGCCACCCTTGCGACCGGGCTGGCCGCGCTCGGCCCGCCCCGTCGGCCGGACGGGTGCCGGTGGGCGGCTGCGGGGCAGCGAGGTCGCCTGCGGCTCGGTGTCCTCGGGACCGATCAGCGGTGTCTGCCCGGATCGTTGCTCTTCGAGGCGTTCGAACTGCTCGTCGAAGGAGAACATGTCCGAGTGCTCGCTCCTAGTCGTGTCGAGGGCGCCGAGACGGGGCTCGTCACCAGCGAGGGCACCCATGTCCTCGAGGTCGTCCCAGTCCGACGCCTCGTCGCGCCACCGCAGGCCACGGGTGCCGAGGGCCTGCCACGCGGCCAGCTCTTCGGGGGGCGCTCCGTCCCCGGTGGCGCCACCCGGCCGTATCCGGGGGACCTCTCCGGTGGGTGGCTCCGTCCAGTGCGGCAGCTCGGTCCCGCCGCCGCCGTGGACGGTGATGCCCTCCTCGGGGAGCGCGAGATCCGGTGTCAGGCCTGCGCCGCGCTCGTCGACCGGAAAGATCCGAGGGGCCCAGTCGGGCTCGGAGGAGGCCCCGATGCCGTCCTCGGGCCGGACCGGGGGCCGAGGGGCGACCGAGGAGGGATCGACCGATTCGGGCAGAGGGAACCGGTGCGCCGGCCGGGGCCCCGAAGGCGGGGGTGGCACGTCGCCGAAGCGCGGCACATCGTCGGGCCGGCGGCCCGCGGCCTGGCCCGCCTCCAGGGCAGCCTGCGCCTCCTCGGCCCGGATGATCCTCACTCCCTCGGTGGACGGCCGCTCGGAGAGCAGATCGTCACGATCGTCGTGCTCGTCCACGTCGCCTCCTCTCGTCCTCTCCTCCGCCACTCGACCGTAGCCGCTCGGGATCCCTCGACCCTGAAACCGCCTCCTCGGCGGGGGCGGCACCGTCAGACGGCGAGGAGCTCCTGTTCCTTGTGATGGAGCATTCGGTCGACCTCGGCCACGTGCTCATGCGTCATGTGCTCGAGGCCCTTTTCGGCTCGGTCGAGCTCGTCGGAGGAGATGTCTCCGTCCTTTTCGAGCGCCTCGAGGTCCTTGCGGGCGGAGCGGCGGAGGTTGCGCAGCGCCACCCGCCCCTCCTCTGCTTTGTGGTGCACGACCTTGACCATCTCGCGGCGGCGCTCCTCGGTCAACTGGGGGAAGACCAACCGGATCACCGTGCCGTCGTTGCTCGGGTTGATGCCCAGATCCGAGTTCTGGATCGCCTTTTCGATGGCCTTCAGCGAGCCCTTGTCGTAGGGCGTCACCACCATCAAACGGGCCTCCGGGACCTGGATGCCCGCAAGTTGCTGGAGCGGCACCTCCGACCCGTAATAGTCCACTCGGAGCTTCTCGACGAGCGCGGGCACGGCCCGGCCGGTGCGCACGGTCGAGAAGTCGGCTTGGGTGTGGGAGACCGCTCGCGCCATCTTGTCGCGACAGTCGTCCAGCACCGCGTCGACGAAGGAGTCGTCCATCAGCGGATCAGCGTACCGATCCGCTCCCCTTGGAGGGCGCGACGGAGGTTGCCGGGCTCCATGATGCCGAACACCAGGATGGGGAGCGCGTTTTCCTTGCAGAGGGTGATGGCGGTCAGATCCATCGCCCGGAGCTCCTTGGAGATCACCTCGTCGAAGGTCGTCTCCTCGATCTTCTGGGCGTCGGGGTGGATGCGGGGATCCGCGGTGTAGACCCCGTCCACGTCGCCGTGGGTGCCCTTGAGCAGCACCTCCGCCTCGATCTCGATGGCCCGCAGCGCGGCGGGGGTGTCGGTGGTGAAGAACGGGTTGCCCATGCCCGCGGCGAAGACGACGACGCGGCCTTTCTCGAGGTGGCGCATGGCCCGACGCCGGATGTAGGGCTCGGCGATCTGGGACATCTGGATGGCGGTCTGGACCCGGGTCGGCTGCCCCTGGCGCTCCAAGGCGTCCTGCAGCGCCAGTGCGTTGATCACCGTCGCCAGCATGCCCATGTAGTCGGCCGTGGCCCGGTCCATCCCCGCCGCTGAGCCGGTCGCGCCCCGCCAGATGTTGCCACCGCCGACGACCACGGCGACCTCGGTGCCGAGCTCGCGACGCACCTCGGTGATCTCGCCGGCCAGGCGGTCGACGACGGAGCCGTCGATCGTCTCGTCCGCAGCCGAGCTGGCGAACGCCTCGCCGGAGAGCTTGAGGACGACGCGCTTCCAGGGGGGTGAGGCCGGGCCCACCGGGCTAGTGCCCGATCAGCACTTGCGCGAATCGCACCACGGTGGCTCCGCCGAGGATCTGGGCCACGCTCTGCTTGTCGTCGCGGGCGTAAGGCTGCTCGAGCAGCACGCCGCCCGGCACCCGCTTGAACCAGCCGTTGAGCTTGCCCTCGACGATCTTGGGCAGCGCCTGCTCGGGCTTGCCCTCATTGCGCGTCTCCGCCTCGAGCGACGCCCGTTCGGCATCGATCTCGGCCTCAGGGACCTCGTCGCGGCTCAGGTGGCGGGGCCGACCGAAGGCGATGTGGACGGCGACGTCGTGGGCCAGCTGCGGCGTGCCGCCGGCGAGCTCGACGAGGATGCCGTTCACCCCGCGCCCGTTCTGCTCGTGGAGGTACCCCTCGAGCACGTTGCCGGCGCCGGTCTGGAAGCGCACGACGGTGCCGAGCTCGATGTTTTCCTTCAACGTCACCTTCAAGTCGTCGATGGCGTCCTTGCGGGACTCCACGGCGGTCTCGCCCTCCGCCGCGACCAGGTGGGCCAGCTCCTGGGCCAGCTGCACGAACTGCGGCGACTTGGCGACGAAGTCGGTCTCGGAGCGCAGCTGGACGAGCGCCGCCGATCCCTCACCGAGCGCCAGCGCCACGGCGCCCTCTGCGTTGTCCCGGTCGGAGCGCTCGGCCGCCTTGCCGAGCCCGCGCTCGCGGAGCCACTTGGCCGCCGCGTCGAAATCGCCGTCGTTCTCCACGAGTGCCTTCTTCGCGTCGAGCATGCCGGCGCCCGTCGCATCTCTGAGCGCCTTGACATCCTTGGCGGAGATCTCTGCCATGGGGTGTGTCCTACTCCTCGGTCGTGGTGACGGACGCGGTTGCATCGGGGACCGGCTCCCCGCCGGCGGCGGCCTCCTCGGCCTCGCGGCGGGCCGCTTCGAAGCGCGCTTCGCGCTCTTGGGCCTGGAGCGCCGCCTGGCGGCGCGCCTCGCGCTGCTGCTCGGCGCGGCGAGCCTCCTCCTCGGGATCGAACGGAGGGGGGCCGGCGGCCACGGGGGACCCCGAGCGGGCCGCCCGGCGGGAGGCGATGAAGCGACCCTCTTCGACGGCGTCGGCGATGACCCGGCACATCAGGGTACCTGCCCGGATGGCGTCGTCGTTGCCCGGGATCACGTACTGGATGAGGTCGGGGTCGCAGTTGGTGTCGACGACGGCGACGATCGGGATGCCGAGCTTGTTGGCCTCGGTCACCGCGATGTGCTCCTTCTTGGTGTCGATGATGAAGACCGCCTCGGGGAGGCGCGACATCGACCGGATCCCGCCCAGGTTGCGCTGCAGCTTCTCGAGCTCGCGCCCGAGGATGAGCGCCTCCTTCTTGGGCATGGCGTCGAAGTCGCCCGCAGCGCGCATGCGCTCGTACTCCTGCATCTTCTTGACGCGACCGGAGATCGTGTTGAAGTTGGTGAGCATCCCGCCGAGCCAACGCTCGTTGATGTATGGCATGCCGCACTGGTCCGCGAAGTTGGCGATCGGGTCCTGGGTCTGCTTCTTGGTGCCGATCAGCAGGACGGTCCCGCCGCCTGCGACCAGGTCGCGCACGAAGCTGTACGCCGTGTCGATGCGCTCCAGCGTCTGGTTGAGATCGATGATGTAGATCCCGTTGCGCTCACCGAAGATGAAGCGGCGCATCTTCGGGTTCCAGCGCCGGGTCTGGTGACCGAAGTGGACCCCGGCCTCCAGCAACTGCTTCATGGTCACGACTGCCACGTGATGCTCCTTCCCATCGGTTCGGTCCTGACCCGGGCGCAGCGCCCCGTCCGGAGACGGGACGACCGTGGGCGCGCACGAGCGTCGTCGAGCCCCACAGGTGGAGTGGGGACGGCCCATCCTAGCGCAGCACCCGGGTTCGAGAAACGAGTGGTTCAGGCGGATTCGCGCTCGGGGGCGGCCATGCGGGCGCGGAGCTGGAGGACCGCCTTGGTGTGGATCTGGCAGACCCGGCTCTCGGTGACGCCGAGCACGTCGCCGATCTCGGCGAGGGTGAGACCCTCGTAGTAGTAGAGGCTGAGCACGATCTTCTCGCGGTCGCCGAGGCGGTTGATGGCACTGGCCAGGACCTGTTTCAGCTCCTCGATCTCGAAGGCGGCGACCGGTCCGTCGCCACGGTCGGGGATGGTGTCGCCGAGCGTCATCGACTCGCCGCGCTGGCCCCCGCTGGAGAGGACCTCGTCGAGTGCGACGAGGCCGACGAAGGAGATCTGGGCGAACATCTGCTGCAGCTCGGCCTCGCTGATGCCCATCTCCGCGGCCACCTCGGCATCGCTCGGGCTGCGCAGGAAGCGGCCTTCCAACTTGGCGTACGCCCGCTCGACGGCGCGGGCCTTGGCCCGGATCGAGCGGGGCACCCAGTCGATGGAGCGCAGCTCGTCGATGATGGCGCCCTTGATCCGCGTGATGGCGTAGGTCTCGAACTTGATGTTGCGCCCGGTGTCGAACTTGTCGATCGCATCGATCAGACCGAAGATCCCGTAGCTCACCAGGTCGGACTGCTCGATGTTCTGGGGCAGGCCGACCGAGACACGTCCGGCCACGTACTTGACGAGGGGCGAGTAGTGCACGATCAGGCGGTCGCGCGCGGCGCGCGACCCGGTCAGCTTGTACTCCTCCCAGAGGACATCGAGGGACCCGACCGCAGCTTCTTCGTCCAAGGAACGGCTCCTCCGTCTACGCCCGCGGGTGGGTCCGGCCGTAGACGCTGCGCAACCGCTGGTTGCTCACGTGCGTGTAGACCTGGGTCGTCTGCAGGCTGGCGTGACCGAGCAGCTCCTGCACCACCCGCAGGTCGGCTCCGCCGTCGAGGAGGTGGGTGGCGAAGCTGTGGCGCAACGCGTGCGGATGGGTCGGGCGCGCCGAGCGCCGGTCGAGGATCCGCCGGACGTCGCGCGGGCTCAACGCATGGCCCCGCCGGTTGAGGAAAAGGGCGTCGGCCGGGCTCTGCGCGGTGGCCAGCGCGGCCCGCCCCCGCGAGGTCCAGGCGTCGAGGGCGGCGACGGCGGGCCGGCTCATCGGGACCCGCCGCTGGCGCGATCCCTTGCCCCACACCGTGACGAGCCGCTGGCGGAGGTCCACGTCGCCGGGTCGCAGGCCGCACAGCTCGCCGACGCGCAGCCCGCTGCCGTAGAGAAGCTCGAGCACCGCGTCGTCTCGCAGGCGGACCGCAGCCGGGTCGCTCCCCGTCGCGCTCGGCGGCGCGTCCAGCATGGCGCGCATCTCGCCCGTGCCGAGCACCCGGGGCAGGCGGCTCTCCCCCGCCGGCGCGCTCAGGCGCAGGGATGGGTCGACGGCGATCGTCCCCGTCCGGCGGAGCCAGCCGAAGTAGCGGCGGAGCGCGGACGCCTTGCGCGCCACCGTCCGGCGGGCGTAGCGCCGGGTGTTGAGGTATGCCAGGTAGCGCCGCAGGACGAGCCGGGTCACCTGCTCGGGACCGGCGAGGCCGGCGCGCTCGGCCCACGCGATGAACGAGTCCACGTCGCGCGTGTACGCCTCGACCGTCGCCGGCGACACGTCGGTCAGCGCGCCACTGAAGTCCTCCCGGCGCCAAGTCACAGGGTGAGAAGCTACCCACTCTTCGTCCCCAACACCGGACAGGAACCATCAAACCATCCGTTCGTCCTCGCCACGCGCGCGGCGTGGGGCATCGCCGGCGCGCTCCCACCATCCGTCGCGACCCCGGAGCACGCCCCAGCTCTCGAGGCGGACGAGCACCACCCCGAGTGGTCCCATCCCGAGCCCGGTCCGCTCGGCCACCACCGCGGTCGCGGTCGGCGTCCAATCCACTGCGTCGAGGACGGCGCGGGTCGTCTCGTCGAGGCGGTGGGCGCCGCCCGACGCCGCGGGCGGTGGGCTGCCACCGCTCCACGCCGGGAAGCGCCCGAGCTCGTCGAGGACGTCGCGGGCGTGGCGCACGGGGGCTCGGCCGTCGCGCAGGAGCTGGTTGGTGCCCTCGGAGGCGGGACTGGTCACCGGCCCGGGCACGACGAGCACGTCGATCCCCCGCTCGGCGGCGGCGTCGACGGTGTGCAACGAGCCGCCGCGGGCGTGGGACTCGACGACGACCACCGCCCGCACCAGGCCGGCGATGATGCGGTTGCGGGCCGGGAACCGCCACGGCTGGGCGGGATGACCCGGCCCCGTCTCGGACACGACGACTCCGCGGTCGATGACCCGGTCCCACAGCCCCGCGTGGCGCCGGGGGTAGGGCACGTCCACACCCGATGCAGCGACCCCGGCGGTCCAGCCCGGCCGGGCGGCCAGTGCGCCCTCGTGCGCCGCGCCGTCGATGCCGAGGGCCAGGCCCGACACCACGCAGAGCCCCTCGCCGCTCAGGTCGTGCGCGATGCGGTGGGCGACGCCGCGCCCGTACCCGGTGGCCCGACGGGTGCCGACCACGGCGACCGCGTCGCGCTCGAGGACGCCGAGGTCGCCCCGCCAGAACAGGACCGCCGGTGGGCTGGGGTCGTCGCGCAGGCGCGGCGGGTAGTCCGCAGCGCCGAGGTAGGTCACGCCGATCCCCGCGCCACGCAGCTCGCGCCACCGGCCCGCCACATCGACGCGGCGGGCGGCACGCGCCTGTGCCGCCCCGGAGCGGTTGCCGGCCGGGCGGGGGACAGCGAACGCTGCCGCCGGCTCGTCCCCCGGATCATCGCTCCCGTCCCCTCCCTCGCACCCGCTGCCTCCCGCGCACACCGCCGCCCACTCCTTTGCCAGCGGCCCTCGCCGCACCAGCTCCAGCAGTCGGGCGGGGCCGATCCCGGGGAGGGCGGCGAGCGCCGCGGCGTACGCCTCCGGCGGTGCCGGTCGCGGCGTCATGGGCCGACCGGACCGTTCGGGAAGAGATCGGCCCGCAACAACAGCGCGGCGCAGACGTCCTCCTCGCTCAGGCTGCCCTCGCGCCCGGCCAGGTCGGCCACGGTGCGCGCCACCCGCCGCACCCGGTGCAGGCCCCGCGCGCTCAGCCGGCCTTGGCGCAGGCGCGCTTCGAGGACGGCGCGCGCCTCGGCGCTCAACGGGCACCACTCGTCGAGGCACGACGCCGGCAGATCGGCGTTGGCGACGACGCCCCGGCGCCGGGCGCTCGCCCTCGCCGAGGCCACGCGGGCGGCGACCGTCGCGCTCGGCTCGCTCCCCTCCAGCGCCGGCACCCCGGCCGAAGGCAGCAGCTCCGACACCTCGGGCGGCTCCACCAGCACGCGCAGGTCGAAGCGGTCCAGCAGCGGCCCCGAGACCCGCGCCGCGTAGCGCCGGCGGGCGACCTCCTCACAGCGGCACCGCCCCGGCAACGAACCCTCCCCGCACGGGCAGGGGTTCATCGCCGCGACCAGGAGGAACCGGGCAGGGAAGCAGACGCTCGCCCGGGCCCGGCTCACCCGGACCACGCCCTCCTCCAGTGGCTGGCGGAGCGTGTCGAGCACCCCGGCGGGGAACTCCGCCAGCTCGTCGAGGAACAACACGCCGTGGTGCGCGGCGCTGATCTCGCCCGGGCGCAGGCCGGCACTGCCCCCACCGACCAGCGAGGCCGCGGACGCCCCGTGGTGGGGCGCACGGAAGGGGGGCTCGCTCACGAGCCCCGCCGGCGGCAACGGCAGGCCGGCGGCGGAGTGGATGCGGGTGGTCTCCACCGCCTCACGCCGCCCGAGCGGTGGCAGGAGCCCAGGGAGCCGGCGGGCCAGCATGGTCTTGCCTGCGCCGGGCGGCCCGACGAGGAGCAGGTGGTGGCCCCCTGCCGCCGCGACCTCGAGCGCCCAGCGGCCGAGGCGCTGGCCCCGCACGTCGGCCAGATCGGGCACCGGCGCCGGAGGCGGCCCCGCCGGCGGCGCGGGCAGCGGCGCCCAGGCCCGCTGGCCCCGGAGGGCACCGACGAGCTCGCGGAGGTCGCGGGCGTGGCGCACCAGGTGGCGACCGACCACCGCCGCCTCGCGGGCGCATGCAGGTGGCACGACCACGGCCGGCTCGTCGAGGGCATCGACCATCGGGACCACGCCGGGCACCCGCCGCAGCGACCCGTCGAGGCCGAGCTCGCCGAGGAAGGCCATGCCCGCCACCTCGGCCGGCCGCAGCACCTCGGAGGCAACGAGCAGCGCCACCGCGATCGGCAGGTCGAGCCCCGCTCCTCCCTTGCGCACGCCCGACGGAGCCAGGTTGACGGTGACCCGCCGGCTCTGCCAGGGCAGGTCGCTCGACACGATGGCCGCCCGGACGCGGTCGCGCGCCTCCCGGCACGACAGGTCCGGGAGGCCGACGATGGCGAAGCAGGGCAGGCCGTTGGCCACCTGCACCTCGACGGTGACGGGGTGTCCATCGACACCGAGCAGGCTGGCGGACGGGATCGTGGCGAGCACGGTGCTCCTCCTCGTGGTGGGGCTGGAGAGGAGGGCCGTGGTGGTCGCCGGCCGCCCGAGGCGCGACCGGCAGGCTATCGCTGGGGTGTGACCGCTCAGCGCCCTTCGAAGCGCGGCTCGCGCTTGTGGGCGAAGGCCTCGAGCGCCTCGGCGAGGTCCCCGGTGCCGAAATTGACCGTCTGCGACCGGGCCTCGTCCTCGACCGCCTGGGCGAAGGACACGCCCATGCTGTTGTTGAGCATCGACTTGGTGAGCGACAGGGCGATGGGCGGGCCCGCGGCGAGCTTGGCCGCCCACCCCGCCACGAAGGCATCGAGCTCGGCGGCGGGCACGACGCGGTTGACGATGCCGATCTCGGCGGCTTCCTTCGCCGAGATCACCTCGGCCAGCAGCGCCAGCTCCTTGGCCTTGTGCAGGCCGACGAGGCGAGGCAGCAGCCAGGACCCGCCGAAGTCGAGCGAGAGGCCGCGGCGGGCGAAGATCTCCGAGAACCGGGCGTCCTCCGACGCCACGATGAGGTCGCAGCCGAGCGCCAGGTTGCACCCGGCCCCTGCCGCCACGCCCCCGACCTTGGCGATCGTGGGCTTGGGGATGTCGTGGAGGGCCTTGCACACCTCCCCTACGCCGCGCATGAACGACAGCTGGCTCGGGGAGGCGGCGCTGAACCCGCTCAGGTCGGCCCCCGAGCAGAATGCATCCCCTGCGCCGGTGATGACCAGGACGCGGTCGTCGCTCGACCGGCTCACCTCCCCGAAGACCGTGAGGAGCTCCTGCCACATGGGCCCGTTGACCGCGTTCTTCTTGTCGGGCCGGTTGAGCGTGACGGTGACGACGTGGTCGCGACGCTCGACGAGGAGGGTCTCCATGTCGGGAACGATACCGGCCGGTAGCCTGCGGGCGTGGGCCTCAACCCGTTCCGCCCCCAGCAGCGGCGGCGCTCCGACTACGTCATCGTGGCGGCCGCGTTCGCGGTGATTGCCCTCCTCCTGGTGTGGGCGCTGATCCCGCGCTGAACGGACCGGTCGAGGTCCGCCTGATCCACCCGTTCCAAGCGACCAAGGCCTATCTCTGCCCCGGGTGTCAGCAGGAGGTCGCGGCCGGCACCGGGCACCTGGTGGTGGTCCCGACGCTCGATCCCGACCTGCGCCGCCACTGGCACCGGCCTTGCTGGGAGCGCCGGGAGCGCCGCCGCCCGGGTCGGGCGTGAGCGGCCGGGGACCGGATCAGAACGCACCCTCGATGATCTCGAGCTGCCCGGCCAGGATGGCCGCGACGTCGAAGCGGATCTCGGTCGGGTGCAGCGGCGCCTCGTCCTGCAGCCAACGGGCCGCCAGTCGCCGGATGCGGGCCTGCTTGGTCCGGGTGACCGCCTCTGCCGGCACGCCGAACGCGTCGGAGGTGCGGGTCTTGACCTCGCAGAACACCAACGTGCGCCCGCGGCGCAGGATCAGGTCGAGCTCACCGTCGCGGGTCCGCCAGTTGCGGGCCAGCACGTCGTAGCCCTGGGCGCGGTACCAGGCCGCGGCCAGATCCTCGCCGAGCAGGCCCAGGCTGCGGCGGCCGTCTGCTGGTGGGGGGCTCGTCAGAGCTCCTTCTCGGGGAGCTCTTCGACGTTGACGTCCTTGAAGGTCACCACCCGCACGGAGGAGACGAAGCGCGCCGGCCGGTACATGTCCCACACCCAGGCATCCCCGAGCTTGATCTCGAAGAAGGTGCGTCCGCTCTCACCCCGCGCCTCCATCTCCACCTCGTTGGCCAGGTAGAAGCGCCGCTCCGTCTCCACCACGTAGCGGAACATGGGGAGCACCGCCCGGTACTCCTGGTACAGCTGGAGCTCGATCTCCGTCTCGTACCGCTCGAGATCCTCGGCGCTCATCGGGGCGCCTGGCTGCGGGGTGTCATACCTCCCATGCTACGGCGTCCGCACGCGGCCGCCACGAACACCCGGGGCCGGCCCGGCAAAGATGTCCGCTCGGCTACGAGGTGGCTGCCGCGGGTCACCGGGCCAGAGGGCTCCGCTTCTCCTTGATCTTGGCTGCCTTGCCGGTGCGCTCGCGCAGGTAGTACAGCTTCGCCCGGCGGACGTCACCCTTCGTGACCACCTCGATGCGGGCGATGACCGGCGAGTGCACCGGGAACGTGCGCTCGACACCGACACCGAAGCTGATCTTGCGCACCGTGAAGGTCTCGCGCACGCCGGATCCCTGCCGACGGATCACGGCGCCCTGGAACACCTGGACCCGCTCGCGGTTGCCCTCGACTACCCGGACGTGGACCTTGAGGGTGTCGCCGGGGACGAAGTCGGGGATGTCGTCGCGCACGTTGGCGCGGTCGACGAGATCGGTGGGGTTCATGGCGCGGTGCTCCTCGCAGCGTTGCCCGGGGACGTCCCACGATACGCCATCGACGCCCGTGGCTCCAGCACGCCCCTGGCCCGTCCCTACGCCGGCGGCTCGCCGTCGAGGCCGAACTCCTCGAGCAGGACCCGATCGGCAGCGCTCAGCCCGCCGCGGGCCGCCCACAGGTCGGGCCGGCGGTCCCGGGTGCGGGCCACCGCCTGGGCCCGCCGCCATCGCTCGACGCGCGCGTGGTCGCCCGAGCGCAGCACCTCGGGGACGACCCACCCCCGGAAGTCCGCCGGCTTGGTGTACTGGGGGTACTCGATCAGCCCGTCGGCGAAGCTCTCCTCCTCGGCGGAGGCGGCGTTGCCCATCACGCCGGGCACCAGCCGCGCGACCGCCTCCACCACGGCGAGGGCCGCGATCTCCCCGCCGGCGAGCACGAAGTCGCCAAGGGAGAGCTCGGCGTCGACGAGGTGGTCGACCACCCGCTGGTCCACCCCCTCGTAGCGCCCGCAGAGCAGCGAGAAACCTGCGCCGCCGGCGAGGTGCCGGGCACAGGTCTGGTCGAAGCGATCACCTCCCGGCCCGAGCAGGTACAGCGGACGGGGCGGGCGCACCGCCTCGACCGCGGCGAAGATGGGTCCGGGGGCCAGGACCATGCCCGCGCCCCCGCCGAAGGTCGTGTCATCCACCGATCGGTGCGGGTCGGTCGCCGTCGAGCGCAGGTCGTGCACCCGGATGTCGAGGATGCCGGCCCGGCGGGCCCGACCGATGAGGCTGGCGTCGACCCACCCCTCGATGAGCGGCGGGAAGATCGTGAACACGTCGATGCGCACCGCTCAAAGCTCCAGGAGCCCGTCGGGGATGTCGACGACGACGCGGCCGCCCCCGTGGGAGACGACGAAGCGCAGCGGGATCAGGGCGGCGGTGGACAGGACCAGCAGATCGCTCGCCGGGTTGGCCTCGACCGCCACCACCGACGCGATGACCCGCCCGTCGGAGAGGGCGACGTCGCAGCCGATGAGCTCGTGCACCCAGAGGGCGTCGGGCTCGGTCAGCGGTTCGGCCAGCAGCCCGACACCACGAAGCGCATCGGCACCAGCGCGGTCCGTGACCCCTCGGAAGGTCACGATCCAGCGTCCGACGCCCGTCGCCTCGAACGGCCGGGACCGCTCGACCTCGAGGGGCGGGCGGCCGTCGGCTCGCAGGGCCGACCCCGGCGCCAGGCGCTCGGGCCGGTTGGTCGACAGCTCGACCACGACCTCGCCCCGGAGCCCGTGGGGCTTGACGATCCGGCCGACCTCGAGCAGCGCCACGCCGGGCCCCGGATCAGTCGACGATGTCGACAGAGACCTCGACGCCTTCGCGCGCCCCCGCGGCGCGGACCACGGTGCGGATGGCCTGGGCGACCCGGCCGCGCCGGCCGATCACCTTGCCCATGTCGTCGGGCGACACATGGAGGGACAACCGCACGTCGCGGCGGCGGCCTTCGTCGAGCTCGACGACCACGCTGTCGGGGTCGTCGACGATCTGGCGGGCGATGTACTCGAGCACCGCCTGGGCGACGCCACCCTCCCGCCGGTTGAAGTCGTCGTCCTCGAGGATCTCGACCTCGTCCGGGCCGGCCTCGGCGCTCACCGTGCGCCGGCTCCGCCCGAGCTGCGGGCCCGGAACTCTTCGAGGGCTCCCGAGCGCTCCAGCAGCTTGGCCACCGTCTCGGTGGGCTGTGCGCCCTCCGAGAGCCAGTGGACCGCCTTGACGTTGTCGATCAGGACGACCGACGGCTCGGCCCGGGGCTCGTAGGTCCCGAGGATCTCGATGAACCGCCCGTCGCGCGGCGAGCGGCTGTCCGCCGCCACCACCCGGTAGGTCGGCTGCTTCTTCTTTCCCATCCGCATCAAGCGGAGCTTCACGGCCACGTTTTCGATGTCTCCCGGTCTGGGCCGCCTCAGCGGCCCCGCTTCTTCTTCGTCTTCTTGTTGAGTCGCCGGCCGATGCCCGGCATCCCCGAGAACTGCTTCATCATCCTCTGCATCTCTTTGAACTGCTTCAGCAGCAGGTTCACCTCCGAGGTGGTCGTACCACTGCCGTTGGCGATCCGGAGCCGTCTCGATCCGTTGATGAGCGACGGCTCCCGCCGCTCCTCCCGCGTCATCGAGTGGATGATCGCTTCGACCCGTGAGAGCTCCTTGTCGCTGATGTTGGCGTTCTTGAGCTCCTTGGGGATCCCGGGAAGCATACCGACGATCCCCGACAGGGGCCCCATCTTCTTGATCTGCTGCATCTGCTCGAGGAAGTCCTCGAGGGTGAAGTCGCCTTCTTGGAGCTTGGTGGCCGCTTTGGCCGCGACGTCCTGGTCGTAGGACTGCTCGGCCTTTTCGATCAGGGTGAGCACGTCGCCCATCCCGAGGATCCGGCCCGCCATGCGGTCGGGGTAGAAGGGCTCGAAGTCGGCGAGCTTCTCACCGACGGAGGCGAAGGCGATCGGCCGCCCGACCACCTCCTTGACCGAGAGGGCGGCGCCCCCGCGGGCGTCGCCGTCGAGCTTGGTGAGGATCACGCCGTCGAGCCCGAGGGTCCGGTGGAACGCCTGCGCCACGTTGACCGCGTCCTGGCCGGTCATGGCGTCGATGACGAGGAAGGTGAAGTCCGGCTCGACCGCCTCCGAGATCCGCCGCACCTCATCCATCAGCTCGGCGTCGATGGCCAGGCGCCCGGCCGTGTCGACGATGAGGACGTCGCGGCCGAGGCGACGAGCCTCCTCGAGCCCCTTGCGGGCCACCTCGACCGGATCACTCGGCTCGCTGAACACCGAGACGCCCGCTTGGCCACCGAGCACCCGGAGCTGCTCGACGGCGGCGGGGCGCTGGAGGTCGGCGCCCACCAGGAGCGGGTTGCGGCCCTGCTGCTTGAACCACCGTCCGAGCTTGCCCGCCGCGGTCGTCTTGCCCGAGCCCTGCAAGCCCGCGAGCAGGACCACCGTCGGCGGCCGGGGCGCATAGGTGATCCGCAGCGGCTCGCCCCCGAGGACGGTCACCAGCTCGTCGTGGACGATCTTGATCACCTGCTGCGCCGGCGAGAGGCTCTTGGACAGCTCGGCGCCGATGGTGCGGTCCCGTACCCGCGACACGAAGTCACGGACGACCTGCAGGTTGACGTCGGCCTGGAGGAGGGCAAGGCGGATCTCTCGCAGGACCTCGTCGACGTCGTCGTCGCTCAGCCGCCCGCGACCGCGCAGCCGGGTGAAGATGGCGTCGAAGCGGTCGGAGAGCGAGTCGAACATGCAGCTGATGAGGCTATCCGACCGGCGTCATGCGCCGACCGTCGGCCGGATCGGGCGCTCGGACCGGGGCGCTGCTCCCGAGACCCGGCTCAGGAGAAGAGCGCGTCGACGAACTCCTGGGCGTCGAAGTCGACGAGATCACCGGCACCCTCGCCGAGTCCGACCAGCTTGATCGGGATCCCGAGCTCGGTCTGGATGGCGAGCGCGATGCCTCCCTTGGCCGTGCCGTCGAGCTTGGTGAGGACGACACCGGTCACGCCGACCGCGGATGCGAACTCCTTGGCCTGGACCAGCCCGTTCTGGCCGGTGGTGGCGTCGATGACGAGGAGCACCTCGGTCACCTTTCCCGGCGACCGGTCCGCCACCCGGCGCACCTTCTTGAGCTCCTCCATGAGGTTGACCTTGGTGTGGAGCCGCCCGGCAGTGTCGGCGAGCACCAGGTCGGCGTCACGGGCGTTCGCCCGTTCCTTGGCGTCGAAGACGACCGCCGCCGGATCGCCGCCCTCGGCGCCGCGCACCAGATCCGCACCGACGCGGTCCGCCCACAGCGCGAGCTGGTCGGCGGCCGCCGCACGGAACGTGTCACCGGCCGCCATCACGACCGAGCGCCCCTCCGCCGACGCCCGCAGACCGATCTTGCCGATGGTGGTCGTCTTGCCCACGCCGTTGACACCGACGAAGAGCCAGACGTTGGGCTCCCCCGCAACGAAGTGCAGCGCCCGGTCGCCCGCCAGGCGATCGACCAGATCGGCCTTCAGGCCGGCGAGGAGGTCCTCGGGATCGGACCAACCCGCGGCCTTGGCCTGCGCGCGCAGCCCGTCGAGCACCGACGTGGTCGTCCCGACGCCGACGTCGGCGCGGATCAGGACCTCTTCGAGCTCCTCCCAGGTCGCCTCGTCGATCCTGCCCCGCGAGCGCACCGAGGCGAGGTAGCCGGAGAAGAGGGACCGGGCCTGGCCCAGGCGGTCGCGCACGCGCGGGCGCGGCGGGGCCTCGGGCTCGCCCTCGACGACCACGTCCGCCTCCGGGACCTCCGCCGGCGCCGGCGGCGCGGCCGGGGCCTCCACGGCGCGCTCCGGGAGGGGCCGGGTCGCTGCGGCGGGTGCCGCGGGCCTCGCCCCCGGTGGGCGGGGGGGCTCGAGCTCGGGTCGTCGGCCGCGCCGGCGGGACAGGCCGACGGCGGCGAGGGAGCCGGCGAGCACGAGGACTACGGCGATCAGGATGAGCGCGATCGTCATGGTCGTGCGAGCCTATGGGATCGGCACCGGGCCGGGACGCGCCGGGATCGGGCGGTCAGGCGCCGCTGGAGACCCGCTCGGAGACGACCCGCGACGAGCCGCCTGGTTGCATCGTGACGCCGTAGAGGCAGTCCGCCGCCTCCATCGTGCGCTTCTGGTGGCTCACGATGAGCAGCTGGGCCTCCTCCCGGAACTCGTGGACCAGGTCGAGGAAGCGGTGCAGGTTGACGTCGTCGAGGGCCGCCTCGACCTCGTCCATCAGGTAGAAGGGTGACGGGCGGCTGCGGAAGACGGCGAAGAGGTAGGCCAGCGCGGTGAGGCTGCGCTCCCCGCCGGAGAGCAGGGAGAGGCGACGCACGTTCTTGCCCGACGGGCGCGCCTCGACCTCGATGCCCGTCGCCAGCAGATGGTCGGGGTCGGTGAGACGCAACCGCCCCTGGCCGCCGGGGAACAAGGTGGCGAAGAGCTTCTCGAAGTTGTCCGACACATCGGCGAACGCGGCCCGAAAGACCTCGACGATCTCGGCGTCGATGGCCCGGATCACCTTGGCGAGCTCCCGCCGGCCCGCTCGGACATCCTCGAGCTGCGCTTCGAGAAAGGTGTTGCGCTCCTGGAGCGCCTCGAACTCCTCCAGGGCCAAGGGGTTGATCGGGCCGAGCAGGCGCAGCTCCCGCTCGAGCTCCCGCACCCGGCTCGCCGCGCTGGTGCCGGGCGGCAGCGGCGGGCATCCGACGCCACGGGTGGCATCGGGTTCGCAGTCCAGGTCCCGGCGGATCGATTCGACGAGGGTCTCGAGGCGCAGCTTCGCCTCGGTCTCGTCGAGCTCGACGCGCGATTGGCGCTCCCGCAGCTCGGTGAGCTGCCGCTCGGCCGTGCTGCGTTGACGGCGGAGCTGGTCGACCCGTTCGGATGCCGCGCGGGTCTGCTCGGTCTCCTGACGCCGAGCCACCCGGAGCACGTCGACCACGCCGTCGAGCTGCTCGGCCCGGGCGCCGACGAAGCCAGCCAGCCGGTCGGTGGCGACGGCGACCGCGTCGAGCGCCTCCCGTCGGGAGGCCGCCTCGGACCGCTCGGACACGTGCCGCCGGAGGCGGTCCTCGACCTCGAACTGGCGCGCGGAGAGCATGCCCCGACGCTCCTCGAGCCCTGCGGCACGGACCTCGAAGTCCCTCCGGAGGGCGGCGACGGCCGCCACCCGCTCGGCGAGGCGCGAGCGCGCCGCACGCTCGGCCAGCGCCGAGCGGGCCTCCTCGGCCGCGGCCGCCTCCAGCTCGGGCAGGAGCCCCTCGAGCTCGACGATGCGCTGTTCGTCGCGCTCCAGCCGGGCGATGAGCTCGCCCCGCTGGTGCTGCTGCGCCTCGTGCTCGGCATGCGCCTCGCCGTGCTCGACGGTCGCCCGCTCGAGCGACTGGCGCGCCCCGCGGATCGCGGCGCGGGTGCCGTCGAGCTGCGTCGACTGCTCGGCCTCCGCCCGGCGGGCCACGCTCAGCGCCGCACGGGCGCGGTCGAGCGCGGCGGCCGTCTCCCGGCACACGGCGGTGACGGCGCCAGCCGCATGGCGGGCTTCCTCGAGGGCTGCACCGGTGGCCCCGCTGCCGGCCGCACCCGTGCGCCAGGCCGTCGAGGCGAAGCGATCGCCGCCTCGGGTGACGACGACGGCATCCGCTCGGGCCAGGGACAGGTCGAGGGCCTCGACCCAGTCACCGTCCACGGCCACCGCATTGGCCAGCAGCCGATCGAGGAGGCGCCCGACGGCGGGGAGGCGGGAGCGCACGTGGTGCCGCACGAGCTGGGTCCCGGGAGGCGCGGCGAAGGACGGGAGCGCATCGGCGACCGCGGCATCGGGGAGGGCCAGCACCGCGCCCGCCGCGGCGAGCTCGTGGAGCCGTGCCAGGCTGGCCCGGGCCGTGGCGACGCCGTCGGTGACGATGGCGGCGACCGATTCGCCCGCCGCCGCTTCGAAGGCCGGCTCCCAGCCCTCGTCGACCTCCACCAGGTCGAGCAGCGTCCCGACGACCCCGGAGATCTCGGCCAGGCGCTCGGCGCCCGCCCGGGCCCGGGCCTCGTCGAGCGCCTGGGAGAGGGTCTCGACGCGCGCCGCCCACCGATGATCGTCCCGGTCCGCTGCCTGCCATGCGGCCTCGGCCTGCTCGACCGCAGCCTCGGCCGCAGCACGGACCCCCTCGGCCGCGGCGAGCCGCTCGACCGTCGCCGCCTCCGTGACCGCGGCCTGCTCGAGCTGGTCACCGAGCCGGGCCCGCTCGCCTGCGAGGCGGGCGACCCGCGCCGCGAGTGCCTCGACGCGCGACTCCGAGCGGCGCACCTCGCCCCGGCTGCGCTCGATGCCGGAGCGGCCGGCGGAGAGCTCGCCGCGGATCTCCGCCGCGCCGCCGGAGCGCTCGACCCGGCCGCCCCCGGCCCACTGGTGCTCGAAGGCCTGGCTCTCGACGGCGAGCGCCCCTTCGGCCTCCCGCAGCTCGTCGGCCTGGGGGACCAGATCGGCCGCTTCGGACTCCACCGCGCTCAGCTCGCTGCTCAGCCGAGTCGCCTCGGCCTCGAGGCTGGCGACGACGCCCAGGTCGACGGCCGCGGCCCGGGCTCGCTCGACCGACCGGGCCCGTTCCGCGAGCAGGGCGCCGAGGCCCTTCGCCCGAGCCCGGGCGGCCTCGGCTCGCGACAGCGCCTCGGCCAGATCCGTCGTCTGGGCCTGGTCCCGCAGCCCGGAGAGCCGGCTCTCGGCCACCGCGACGTCGGCGTCCAGGGTCGCGAGCGCGCTGCGGAGCTGCGCATCTGAGGCCGCCAGGTCGCGGCGTGACTGCGTACCGGCCGCCAGGCGAGCCTCGATCGATGCGAGCTCCCGGCCCGCCAGGTGCCGGCGCACCGCCTGCAGTTCCGCCACCAGGCCGTCGTGGCGACGGGCCGCGTCCGCCTGGCGCTCCAGGGGGCGCAGCTGCCGGCGGACCTCGCGCAACAGATCCTGCAGGCGCAGCAGGCTCGCCTCGGTGGACTCCAGCCGACGCTCGGCCCTCTCCTTCCGGCGGCGGAACTTGAGCACCCCCGCCGCCTCCTCGATGATCAGGCGCCGATCCTCGGGCCGGGCGTTGAGGACGGCGTCGAGCTGCCCCTGGGAGACGATCACGTGCTGCTGGCGGCCGACACCGGTGTCGGAGAGCAGCTCCTGGATGTCGAGCAGGCGGCAGGGGACGCCATTGATCGCGTACTCGCTGTCACCGGAGCGGAACAGGATCCGGGTGATCGTCACCTCGGAGAACTCGATCGGGAGCAGGCCGGCCGAGTTGTCGATCGTCAGCGACACCTCCGCCCGGCCGAGCGCCGCCCGCTTCGGCGTCCCGGCGAAGATGACATCCTCCATCTTGGTGGAACGAACCGTGCGCGGTCCCTGGGCGCCGAGCACCCAGGCCACGGCGTCCACGATGTTGGACTTGCCACTGCCGTTCGGGCCGACCACGACGGTGATCCCGGGCTCCAGCTCGAGGGTCGTGTGGTCCGCGAACGACTTGAAGCCCTTCAGGGTCAGCGACTTCAGGAACACGCGGCGATCAACCTAGTGGCACCCGGACGGTCCCGTGCGGACCGGCGCACCCGGTCACACCTGGCAGCGCGGGCAGAGGAACGTCGAGCGGCCGTTGGTCTTGACCCGGACGATCCCCTGCCGGCACCGGCGGCACGGCTGGCCCTCGCGGTCGTACACCTGGTGCTGGTTCTGGTAGTCCCCCACCTCGCCGAAGAGGTCCCGGTACTGCTCGTCGGCGAGCGACGATCCCCGGTGCTTGATGGCGTCGGTGAGCGTCTCGATCATCGCCCGGTACAGGCGGCGGATCTCCGCCGCAGACAGCGTCTCGGACCCCCGGTCGTAGCGGAGCCCGGCGGCGAAGAGGATCTCGTCGGCGTACATGTTGCCGATGCCGGCGACGAAGCGCTGGTCCATGAGCAGCGCTTTCAGCTTGGTCTTGCGGGCCTGCAGCATCTCGCCGAAGTGGGTCCAGCTCATCACATCATCGAGTGGATCGAACCCCAGGTGGGCCAGCTCGGGGACGTCGTCCTCCAGGTCGTCGGGCGCCGTCACGAACAGCTCGCCGAAGGTCCGCGGATCGACGAAGCGCAGCTGCGTGCCGTGTTGAAAGGTGAGGACGACATGGGTGTGCTTGTCGAGGGGGTCCTTGGGCCTGCACCGGAGGAGCTGGCCGCTCATCCCGAGGTGCGCGACCAGCACGTCGCCGCCGTCGAGCTTCAACAGGAGGTACTTGCCCCGGCGCTCGACCGATTCGAGCGTGCGCCCCTCCACGCGCTCCACGAACTCGGCCTCGCTGCCGTGGCGGCGGACAGACCGCCGTCCGCTCACCTCCACGGACTTGATCCGCTTGCCCACGTACTCCTTGTCGAGATCCCGGCGGATCGTCTCCACCTCGGGGAGCTCAGGCATGCTCGGCCCCGTCGTCGCCGCCGTCGTCGCCTTCGGCGAGCGCCTCCTCGCTCAGGAGCGCGCCATCGGCCAGGTCGGCGGTGAGGGCCTCCCATGCCACGCGGGCCGCAGCCTGCTCCGCCTGCTTCTTGGAGCGTCCCTGGCCACGGCCCCGCTCCTCGCCGGTCACCCGCACGACGGCATCGAAGCGCTTGGCGTGATCGGGGCCCTCATCGGCGACCTCGTACTGGGGGAGGTCGTCGAAGTGGCGGGCGCACAGCTCCTGGAGCCGGGTCTTGTAGTCCTGGCCACCCGGTCCCGCCGCAGCCTCCTCGATGCGCTCGCCGAGCAGGCGCATGATAAGGTCGGCGGCGGCGTCCCAGCCGCGGTCGATGTAGACCGCTCCGATGACGGCCTCCATGGCGTCGGCGAGGATCGACGGCTTCTCCCGGCCGCCGGACTGACCTTCGCCCTTGCCGAGCAACAGGGCGTCGCCGATGTCGAGGGACGCGGCGACGTCGGCGAGCGCCGCCGCGTTGACCACCGACGCGCGCACCTTGGCCAGCTCGCCCTCGGGCAGCATCGGGTAGGTGCGGAACAGGTGGTCGGTGACGACGAGGCCGAGCACTGCGTCGCCGAGGAACTCCAAGCGCTCGTTGGAGTCGTTGCCGGGCGTCTCCGCCACCCACGATCGGTGGGCCAGCGAGCGCGCCAGCAGCTCGCCATCGCCCACCTCCCATCCCAAACGCCGGGCGAGGGCGTCCATCTCCTGCGCTCGGTCGGATCCGCCGGTCAGCGGGACCTCACCAGGTCTTCGACCGCGCGGGCCGGGGCCCTCGTCGGGTCAAGCGGCCTCGAGCTTGGCCACCACATAGTCGACGGCATCGCGCACCGTCTTCAGGTCCTCGAGGTCCTCGTCGTCGATGCGGAAACCCACCGAGCGCTCGCCCAGCTCCTCCTCGAGCGCCTCGACCAGCTCGATCAGGGCCAAGGAGTCCGCTCCGAGGTCGTCGCCGAAGGACGCCGCCTCGGTGATCCGGTCGGGCTCGATCTCGAGGATGTCGGCCAGACGATCCCGGATCAGTTCGAACACCTGTCTTCGATCGAGCGGCGCTCGTTCGACATGGGTCTCGGCGGGCACGGACGCTCCTGGGTCGCGGACGGGTGCTCCGCGCGATCCTACTGCGCCGTGGCTCGGCCCGGTGCCTTGCTCAGTGCGCCCCGAAATCGACGACGGCATAGATGGTCCCACCGACCGTGGTCGTCCCGACGCCGACGAGGCTGTACGCGCTCGAGAGCATGATCGTGCGGTGATCGGGCGAGGCCATCCACGCGTCCACCGCGGCCTGCGGCGGGCTCGACGCCGGGCCGTCGTAGAGGATCTCGCCCAGGGCATGGTACGACGACAACGACGAGGCCAGCAGGGCGGACAGGTCCTGGTGCAGCAGGGTGCCCGTCGACGCGAGGGTGCCGCTCCAGGTGGACGCGATGCTGCCGAGCGCGGTGTCGGGCGCGACCGGTGCGACCCCGGCGGCGGCCCGGGCCTGGTTGATGCCGGAGAGCATCAGGTCGGCTGGGGCAATCGTGGTCTCCGCGACCAGCGCCACGATGGTCCCGCTGGTGGTCACCATCTGGTAGATCCCACCCGGTCCTGTGCTCAACCCGACGACCGGCCCCGTGCTCGAGGAAGGGGCACCTCGGCCGGCGAAGGTCGCGTCACCGAAGCTGAACACCCCGCCATCGGCCCCCACGAGGCGGTACCCATGGCCGTCGAGCATGGCGGAGATCCCGACGATGGGCGCGACGAGGGCTGTGCCACCCATCGAGCCATAGAAACCGGCGTCACCGAAGGCGAAGATCCCCCCGTCGGACGCCACGGTCCAGTAGCCGTGACCCCCCGGCGTCGATGCCATGCCGACGATGGGCCGAACCAGCGGGCGACCGCCCATGGAGCCGTGGAACGCGGCGTCCCCGAAGGAGAAGATCCCGCCATCGGACGCCACGCACCAGTACCCCTGACCGCTCGGCGTGGAGGCGATGCCCACGATCGGTCGGTCGAGCCGGTGCCCGCCCATGGAGCCGTGGAACGCGGCGTCCCCGAAGGAGAAGATCCCGCCATCGGACGCGACCAACCAGTAGCCCCGACCGGTCGGGGTCGCCGCGATCCCGACGATCGGGCTGGCCAGCAGGTGCCCGCCCATCGAACCGAGGAAGGTCGCGTCGCCGTAGGTCATGATCGCCCCGTCGGAGCCGACGACCCACGCCCCGTTGCCGTCGGTGGTGAGGGCCACGCCCACGGCCGGGTGGCTCAGCGCGGCGGCGCCGCCCGTCGGCGCGAGCGCGGCAGGCCGGGCCGGCGACGCCGATGCCTCCCCCGCCAGTCGTGGGGCGAGCGGCGTCGACAGGGCGAGCACCAAGGTGGCCACGGCCATCGGTGCGACGCGGCGGCGGGAGCGGGACCTGCGGGATGCGACGATGGGACGGGGGGCGGTGATGCGACGGGCGGGGGACCTCACGCGGGGGCGACCTCCTCAGGCGGGCGCGCCGAAGCACGCAGGACGCGGGTCGAGGATCGGAGGATTGTAGCCACGCATCCACGCCGCGTGCCTACCGGAGGTGATCCCGTGACGATCAGACAGACCTTGGCCCGACGGCTTGGTCCTGGCCCGAGACGGCCGCACGCACGTGCGCGACCAATCCGCCACGGACCGCGTCACGGGCCACGCGCAAGGCGTTGACCACGGCGCGGGCCGACGACGAGCCATGGCTGATGATGCACACGCCGTCGACACCGAGCAGCATGGCCCCGCCGTAGGTGTCCGGATCGAACTCGTCGGCGAGCGGGGCGAGCGCCGACAGCACCACACCCGAGACGGCGCGCACCTCCTCGGTGGAGGTCAGCGCAACACCGACCGCGGCGATGAGTTGCTTGAGGCCGCCTTCCAGGGCCTTGAGCGCCACGTTGCCGGTGAAGCCGTCGGTCACGACGACGTCGACGCGGTCCGACATGATGTCCCGGCCCTCGACGTTGCCGATGAAGCGCACCGAAGGACCGCCCGCGCCCGCCGCCAGGAGCGCGTGGGCCTCCTTGACCAACGGGCTGCCCTTGGTGTGCTCCTCGCCGATCGACAGCAGGCCGACGCGCGGCTCGGTGATCCCGTAGCGCAGGCGGGCGAACGCCGAACCCATCTGGGCGAACTGTACGAGCCAGGACGAAAGGCACTCGGCGTTGGCGCCGGCGTCGAGCAGCACGGTCGGGGTGCTCCCCGGGACCGGGATCGGGGTGGCGATGGCCGGCCGGGCGACCCCCCGCAACCGCCCCATGCGCAGGAGGGCACTGGCCATGGTCGCTCCCGTGTTGCCCGCGCTCACCATCGCCGACGCGGACCCGTCGCGCACGGCCTCGGCGGCACGGACCAGCGAGGAGTCCTTTTTCCGCCGCACGCCGTTGGCGGCGTCCTCGTCCATCTCGATGACCTCGCGGGCCGCCCGCACCGGGATCCCCCCGGTGTCGCCGAGGCGCTCCGGGTCTCCGACGAGCAGCACCGGGATCCCGAGCTCCTCCACCGCCTGGCGGGCGCCGGCGACGATCTCGCCCGGAGCCCGGTCGCCTCCCATCGCGTCGAGCGCGATCGGGAGCATGTCCACCGGCTCCTCACCCGTGGCGGTGGTCACCCGTCAGCCGACGTCGATCGCCTGACGGCCGCCGTACCAGCCGCAGTGCGGGCACACCACGTGCGGCAGCTTGGCCTGCTGGCACTGCGGGCACACGCTGCGGGGCGGTGCCGACAGGCGCCACGCACTGGCGCGCCGACTGCGGCTCTTGGCTTTGGAGGTCTTCTTCTTCGGTACAGCCATCGGTGGCGGGCTCTCTCTCGGCGTTCGGATGCGCTCGTCGCGCCGGTGCTCCGGGTGCGACCGGCACGACACAAACCTCGACAGTCTACGGCGTCTCGGTGCTCCGTAGCGCATCGAGGACCGCCCACCGGGGATCGGCCGGCGGTCCGGCACAGCCGCAGGGGCCCTCGTTGCGGTCGGCACCGCACTGCGGGCAGAGCCCGGCGCAGCTCGATCGGCACAGCGGCGCCTGGGGCAGCTCGAGGAGCACGGCGTCGCGGGCGAGGGGGCGCAGGTCCAGCACGTCGCCGACCAGTGGATAGGTGTCACCGTCCTCCGGCCGCGGCTCCGCCCGGGCGCGGCGCGTGCTCGGCTCGTACAGCTCGCGCACCTCCGCTCGGAGGCGGCCGGCGGCCGGGCCGAGGCAGCGGCGGCACTCGCCGGTCCAGGGCGCCGACACCGAGCCCGTGGCGACGATCCCTCCGTCGGTGACCTCGAGGATGACGTCCACCTCGACCTCACCGTCGGGGGGGACGGCACCGCCCGTCACCGCCAGGCCGTCGATGCGACCCGAGCGGACCTCCTGCCGGCGGGCCCCAGGCGTGCGGCGCAATGCGGCGATGTTGACCCGGAACGGGTCGGTCGGCACGGGCTAGAACCGGTCCTGGTCGAAGAAGCTCTCCTCGCCCGCGAGGGTGTCATCGGCCTCGTCGACACCGGCGATGACCGAATGGGGACCGGTGACCGGCGCGACGACGGCTTGGAGCTTTTCCCGCCCGGCGTGCACGGTCTTGATCGTGCGCTCGAGGACGATCTCGAAGGAGGCGAGCTTCTGGTCGCAGTAGTCCTCCGCCTCCATGCGCAGCCGGCGCGCCTCGTCCCGTGCCTCCTCCACCGTGCGACGGGCGGTGTGCTGGGCCTCGCGGACGATCTCGGTGCGCTGCACCATGCGCTCGGCGCGCACGCGCGCCGCCTCGAGGATCTCGTCGGACTCCCGCTGGGTCTTGTCGAGGAAGTCCTGCCGCTCCTTGAGCATCCACCGTGCCTGCTTGAGCTCCTCGGGGAGGCGGGCCAGCGCCTCGTCGAGGAATTCGAGCACCTCGTCCTTGTTGTCGAGCTTGACCGACGACGACAGGGGCAGCGTCCGGCAATTGTCGATGATCTCGATCACGCGGCGGATCAGGGCTTCGGTGCTGTGCTGCTCCCGGCCCTCACCGGGGCCCATCTCCCTCACCGGAGCACCTCGGAGCTCATCGGGCGAACTTCTCCTTGAGCTTGGTGAACACCGGCCCCGGGACCATCGTGCCGACCCGGTCTGCGCCACCGAAGCGTGCGAACTCCCGCACGTACTTCGACGCGATGAAGGAGTACTCCGACGAACAGGGGATGAACAGCGTCTCCATCCCCGACACGGCCTTGTTCATCTGCGCCTGCTGGAGCTCGGCCTCGGCGTCGGACGCCACGCGGAGGCCCTTGACGATCACGTCTGCACCGATCTCCCGGGCCAGATCCACCACCAGGCTGGAGAACGAATCGAGGGACACGTTGGGCAGGTGGGAGACCGACTCGGCGATCATGTCGCGCCGTTCCTCGAGGGTGAAGAGGGGCTGGCCCTTCTGAGGGTTCCGCATGGGCGCCACGACGATGTGGTCGAAGAGCTTCGCGGCGGTCTCGACGATCTCGAGATGTCCGTTGTGGAAGGGATCGAACGAGCCCGGGAAGAGGGCGGTCCTCACGTGTCACCTTTCGCGTTGGCGGGCCCCGCCGGCGGGTGTGCCGGTCTGGCGACCGTCACCACGGTACCCCCGTAGTGCTTGACCTTGAGAACTTCCCACCCCGCACCGGGGTCGAGCGGGCCGCCGCTCTCGAGCACCACGAGCCCTGCCCGCGACACCAGGCGCCCGAGCAGGGGCCCCCACCGGTCGAACGCGTACGGCGGATCGCAGAAGACGACATCGGCCGCGTCGGCCCGCTCGGCCCACGCCAGGGCGTCGAGACGCAGGACCGTCGTGCGGTCCTGCATGCCGGTCGCCGCCACGTTTGCGACGATGGCCCGGACGGCCGCACCCGCATCGTCGACGAGCACCGCCCGGCGAGCTCCCCGTGACAGCGCCTCGATCCCCAGCGCGCCGCTCCCGGCGAAGAGGTCGACCACCAGCGCCCCCTCCAGGCCGCCGAGGCTGGCGAGCATGTCGAAGATCGCCTCCCGCACCCGGTCGCTGGTCGGACGCACGGCTCGCCCCGGCGGGGCCTGCAGGTGGCGCCCCTTGACCTCGCCGCCCACCACTCGCACAGGCGCCGACCGTACCCGAGCCGGCCGGCGCGCACCTCGCACCGATTCGGTGACCGAATCGGTGCGACGGGCGCGTCCGGTCGGACAGGCGCATCCGGTGGGACAGTGGTGGCATGGGACCTGACGAGGCGCGGGCCGCGGGCATCGACGCCACGATCGTCTGCGTGGACTGCGGCGGCCGCTGCCACCTGCTCAGCACCTGGCCCGCCGACGACCCGCCACAGCCGGGAGATGTGCTCGCCTACCGCTGCGCCGACTGCCTCGACCGCTGGGACCTGGTGGTCCCCGACGACCCCCGCGAGCCCAAGGACGGCGACGCTCACCCCTCAGGCTGAGCCGGGTCCCGCGTCGCTGTCTTCGCGACGCAGGCGACGCCACCGGCGGGCCCGAGAGCCCACCAGCGCGGTGTAGGCCGCGCCGAGCGCGACGACCAGCACCCCGACGTACACGTTGACGCCGATCGCGAGGACCACGCCGCCGATCGATACGAGCACGCCGAGTGCCGCGTCGACGGCGAGCACGTTTCGCCAGTTGGGCGCGTAGGCTGCCGAGTCGTCGGTACGAGGCATCGCATCTGCAGGCTACGTTCGCAGCGGACGCCGTCGTCAAGGCGACGCTGTTCGAACGAGAACCCGCCGAGGAGGCCGGAGATGCCACCCCACCCCCAGGTGCAGGCCCTGCTCGACCAGATGGCCGCGGCGACGGCGTCGCGCATCGGGCCGGTGACCGTGGCCGACATGCGCGCCGGCATGGTCGCCATGATCCCGCTGGCGAACAGCCCGGAGGTCGGCGCGGTCGAGGACCTCGAGGTCCCCACGTCACGAGGCCCCGTGCCCGTGCGGCTCTACCGGCCACCGGCTCCGGGAGACATCCCCCTGCCGTTGCTCCTCTGGCTCCACGGCGGGGGCTTCGTCGGTGGCGATCTGCGCACGGCCGATCCAACGGCGCGCGACCTCTGCGTACAGGGCGCCGCGCTCGTGGCGAGCGTGGACTACCCCCTGGCACCCGAGCACCCTTTCCCCGCGGCCCCCGAGGCCTGCGTCGAGGTCAGCGCGTGGCTCGTCGACCACGCCCCGTCGATCGGGGCGGATCCCGAGCGCGTCGCCATCGGCGGCGACAGCGCCGGGGGCAACCTCGCGGCCGTGTGCGCGCAGAGCGCGCGGCGCGCCGGACGTCCTGCCTTCTCGATGCAGCTGCTCGTCTACCCCGTGACCGACTTCCTCGGCAGCCACCCCTCCGTGCAGGAGAACGCGCAGGGGTACCTGCTCACCTCCGACACGATGGCGTGGATCGCCGAGCGGTACCTGCCGGGCGGGGTCGATCCGCGGGAGCCCCTGGTGTCGCCGCTCTACGCTCCGGATCTGTCCGGGTTGCCCCCCGCCTACATCGTGACCGCCGAGCTCGATCCCTTGCGCGACGAGGGCGAGGCCTACGGCCGGGCGCTCGAGCAGGCCGGGGTCGCCGTGGACGTGATCCGCTACGACGGGATGGTCCACGGCTTCTTCGCCATGACCGCGGTGCTCGATGTCGCTCGCCAGGCGCTCAGCGCCGCAGCCCGCGCGCTCCAGGCAGCCTGGGCGTCCCCGGTCAGCCCTTGAAGAGGAACTCCCGATCCTCTTCATCCACCAGGGCGCGGACCTCCTCGGCCAGGGCCGGGTTGGACGCAAGCACCGGGTCGGCATCGACGATCTCGAAGGCGACCTCTCTCGCCCGGGCCACCAGGTCCTTGTCGCGGCGCAAGGAGGCGAGCTTCAGGTCGGTCGCACCCTTCTGCCGGGTGCCGAGGATCGTGCCCTCCCCACGCAGCTCCAGGTCGACCTCGGCCAGCTCGAACCCGTCGGTCGAGCGTTCGAGCGCGGTCAGCCGCTCCTCGGCGTCCGGTGTGCTCGCCTCCGACAGCAGGTAGCACCAGGAGCGGTCGGCGCCCCGCCCCACCCGGCCGCGCAGCTGGTGGAGCTGCGCGATGCCGAAGCGCTCAGCGTCCTCGATCACCATCACCGTCGCGTTGGGGATGTCGACGCCGACCTCGATGACCGTCGTCGCGACGAGCACGTCGAGGTCGCCGTCGCGAAACGCCGCCATCACGGCCTCTTTCTCCTTGGCCGGCATCTGCCCGTGCAGGAGCCCGAGGCGCAGGCCGTGGAGCACCTCGGTCCCGAGGCGCTCGCGCTCCTCGGAGGCCGAGCGCGCCTGGATCCGCTCGGACTCTTCGACCAGCGGGCATACGACGTAAGCCTGACGTCCGGCGGCCACCTCCTCGATCACCTTGCGCCACGCGGCCTGCTCGGCCAGGGGGCCGCGGGCCCACTCGGTCGAGATCGGGGTCCGACCCGGCGGGAGCTCGCCGAGCACGGTCGAATCCAGGTCGCCATAGACGGTCATCGCGGCGGTGCGCGGGATCGGCGTCGCGGTCATCACGAGCACGTCCGGGACGGCGTCGTCGTCGCCCTTGGACCGCAGCGCAGCCCGCTGCTCGACGCCGAATCGGTGCTGCTCGTCGATGACGATCACGCCGAGCGAGCGAAACGCCACACCCTCGCTCAACAGGGCATGGGTACCGATCAGCACGTCGACGGTCCCATCGGCGAGCCCGGCGTGCAGGCGGGCCCGCTCCGAAGCCGTCGTCCGGTTGGTGAGGAGCTCGACCGCGAGCGGCCGCTCGCCCATGAGCGTGCGGTCGTCGGGGACGCTCAGCTGCGCGAGCAAGGCGCTGATCCCCAGGTGGTGCTGCTCGGCGAGCACCTCGGTCGGGGCCATGAGAGCGCCCTGGAAGCCGCCTTGGACGCCGGTGAGCAAGGTCGCCACCGCCACGATGGTCTTGCCGGCGCCGACGTCGCCCTGCAGCAGGCGGTGCATCGGATGAGGTCCGGCGAGGTCTTGGCGGATCTCGGCGATCGCGGCGGACTGGGCCCTGGTCAGCTCGAAGGGCAACGTGGCGACGAAGCGCTCCACCAGGTCACCGCCGACCGCGTGGCGGATCCCCCGGGATTCGCGCTCGACGGCCCGCTTGGTCATGACCAGGATCATCTGCAGTCGCAGGAGCTCGTCGAAGGCCAACCGGCGCCGCGCCGCCATCATGGCGCCCATGGACTCTGGCGCGTGGATCTGGCCCATCGCCCAGTTGCGCTCCACCAGATCGAGGCGGTCGGCCCATGGCGCCGGCAGCGGGTCGGTCAGGGGTCCGGCCCGCCGCAGCGCCTCGGCGATCCACTCGGCGATCTCCCAGGTCGTGAGGCCGGCCTTCTCCGACTGGGGGTAGATGGGGACGATGCGGCCGGTCCGGTCACCGACGAGGTCCACGACCGGGTTGGTCATCTGCCGCACGCCGCGGAAGCGCTCCAGCCTGCCGAAGACCACCACTTCGGTCCCCGCCCCGAGCTGCTTGGCCCGCCAGGGTTGGTTGAAGAAGGTGCAGCGCAGATAGGTCGATCCGTCGAACACGTCGACCTGCACCAGGGAGCGGCCCTGGCGCGTCCGGCGCACCTCCACCCGCTTCACGGTCGCGACGATCGTGGCCTCCTGACCCTCCTGGAGGTCCTTGATGGCGGCCTGGGCGCTTCGGTCGACGTAGCGCCTCGGGTAGTGGGTGACGAGATCGAGCACCGAGGCGACGCCGAGCACCTCGAGCGCCTCCATCTTCTTCGGGCCGACGCCCCTGAGCTTGTCGACGCCGAGCTCGGCGAGCGAGGAGAGGGTCCGACCGCTCACTCGATGGAGAAGAGGTAGGGGTACAGCGGCTGACCGCCGTGGTGCACCTCTCGCGCCACCCCCGGCCGGTGCTCCTCGAGCCAGTCGGTCAGCCGACGGGTGTCGGCCTTGGTCGCTCCATCGCCCTCGATGAGGGTCACGATCTCGTGCTCGTCGGTCACGAGCTTGGCGAGCAGGTCGGACGCGGCGTCCACGAGCGTGGGCGCGACGACCTCGATGCCTGCCCGGCTGAGACCGAGGTAGTCACCTTCGCAGATCATCCCGGCGTCGGAGCGAGAGGTGCGCACCGCACGGGTCACCTCCCCCGAGACCACCCTCGACGCGGACGCCACCATCGACACGACGTTGGCATCGGCGTCGGCCTCGGGGTCGTACTCGAGCAGCGCGGCGAAGCCTTCCGCGATCCCGCGGGTGGGCACGACGCGCACCACCTTGTCCGCCGAAGCCGCGGCCCGCTCGGCCACGGGGATGATGTTGGCGTTGTTGGGGAGCACGACGACCTGTGGCGCCGGCGCCTCGGCGATCGCGTCGAGGATCTGCGCGGTCGACGGGTTCATCGACTGACCGCCGTCGACGATCTGTTGCACCCCGAGGGAGTGGAAGATGCGTCGGATGCCCGAGCCGGTGGCGACGGCCACGACCGCGCAGTCGACGGGCACGGCCGGCTCGGGGCGCTCCGGGGTGCGCGCTGCCTCGCGCACCCAGCGCTCCTCCTCGACCTGGTCGAAGAGGTCGGTCACCCGGATGTCCCGGGGCCGGCCGGCGTCGAGTGCCGCCTCGATGGCGGCGCCGATGTCGTCGGTGTGGATGTGGCAGTTCCACAACCCGTCGCTCCCGACCACCACGATCGAGTCGCCCACGCCCTCCCACACGTCGCGGAACGCGGCAATGGTCTCGTCCGGCGCTTCGAGGAAGTACATCACCTCGTAGCGCAGCTCGCCCACCGCCTCGGAGCGGTAGGCGAGCGCAACCGGAGCCGGCCCGTCGGGCGCGGCCGGCAGCGGGCGGCCGGCCGTCACGTTGAGCAGGGCATCGAGCAGCAGCACGAAGCCGGCGCCGCCGGCGTCGACCACGCCCGCCTGCTTGAGCACGGGGAGCTGCTCGGGCGTGCGGGCGAGGGCCGCGAGGGCGCCCTCGCGTGCCCCGTCGAGCACGTCGACGAGCGCACCGGCGGCCTCCGCCGCGGCCAGTGAGGCGGCCCTGACCACCGACAGGATGGTGCCCTCGACCGGCCTCGACACCGCGCCATAGGCGCCGTCGCGCGCCCGAGCCAAGGCGTCCACCAGGGTCGAGGCGCCGCCGTCGAGGTCGCAGCGGAACGCCTCGGCGAACCCACGCAGGATCTGGGAGAGGATCACACCGGAGTTGCCTCGCGCCCCCATCAGCGAGCCGTGGCTGATGGCGTGCGCCACCTCCTCGATGCCCGCGCCCGGCCGGGTGGCCAGCTCCTCCACGACGGATTCGAGGGTGAGCGCCATGTTGGTCCCCGTGTCGCCGTCGGGGACCGGGTAGACGTTGAGGCGGTTGATGCGCTCTTGGTGCATCCTGAGCACATCGCGGTAGGCGACGACGGCTGACGCCAGGTGGTCCGCCCCCAGGCGCTCGAGCGTCTCCATGTCCGGCGATGCTAACCTGTGGGGACGTCCCAGCAGTTGTCTGACTGATCGGCGCGGGCGCGCCGCAACGAGAGGTGCATGTTCGCGATGGCAGCGGTCTGTGAGGTGTGTGGAAAGCACCCCTCGTTCGGCATGAGCATCAGCCACTCCCACCGGCGCACGAAGCGCCGCTGGAACCCCAACATCCAGCGGGTGCGGGCACTCGTCGATGGCGCGCCGAAGAGGCTGCACGTGTGCACGTCCTGCATCCGCGCCGGCAAGGTCACCAAGGTGGTCCGCTAGCAAGGTGGTCCGCTAGCAAGGTGGTCCGCTAGCACGGTGGTCCGCTAGCAAGGTGGTCCGCTAGCACGGTGGTCCGCCGCCACGGCCGGCCAACGGCCGGCTCTGCGCGCTCAGGCGGTGGTGGCGCCCGCCGCCGGGGTGGAGCGCCCGGCGAGGAGGGCGAGCACGTCCTCGCTGCGGAACCGCAGGTGACCGCCGGCGGTACGCAGCGACGGGAGCTTCTTGGACGCGGCCCAGTTGATCACCGTCCGCTCGGTGACGTCGAAGAGCACCGCCACCTCGTGGCTGCGCAACAGGTGCTGGTCGACGCCGAGACCGTTGCGGCGCAGACCGAGCAGGTCGACGAGCGCGGCATCCGGTCCGGGCCGGTCCGGCATGCGGCGCCGCTCAGCCGGGTGCGGGACTGCAGGCTTGGGGGTCGCGGTGCGCCGCCACAGCACGATCTGGCCCGCGATCTGGCGACCGATGGCCTGCATCGCCTGTTGCTCGCGCCGGTTGAGCTCCCGCACGCGCCGGTCCAGCACGCAGAACACCCCGAGGGTGGCGTCCGAGCGGTTCCGCAGCTGCACGCCGTAGAGGAAGCGGACCGCGAGCGGCCCGGTCAGCAACGGGCTGGTGCGCCACTGGTCGGTGGCCGACAGGTCCTTGATCTCGAGCGCGTCCCCCCGCGCCGCGATGGCCGCGAACAGCGACGGGTCGTTGAGCGCCTCGCGCCGCTCGACGCCGAAGCTGAGGGTGCTCCACTGCCCATCGGGCTGCGCCACCGAGATGAGAGCCATCGGCGCCGAGCAGGACATCGCGGCGAGGAAGAGGAGGTCGGCGAACACCTGCCCCTGCTGGACGTCGGAGCTGGCGAGCGATCCCGGGCTGGGGTCGGGGTGCTCGGCGGGAGCCGGGCTCTCCAGGGCTCGCAGGACCGGACGCCCGGCGCGGGGCCGATCCGTCCATTCGATGTGCTGCATCCCGTCCTGGAGGAACTGTCCGGCCCGCGCCGGGGTGCGGGGCATCACCGAGGCCACGGCGTCGATGTCGGCCGCCAACCGGGCGGGCGATTGCTCACGGGCCTTGAGGAAGGCCAACCGCCAAGACAGGTAGTCGAGGAGCACGCGGCCGTCGTCGACCAGCAGCGCCGCACCGAGGTGGCGCAGCAGGAGATCGATGCGGTCGTAGGCCGCCGCGAGCTCGGCGACGTCTTCGCGTCGGCGCAGGTCGGAGCGCCGGAGCGCGGCGAGCGCCGAGGCGCGCACCTCGGCGAGCGCGGCGTCGAAGGTGAGGTAGTCCTCGGTGAGCGCGCGCCCGGTGGCGAGCGAGGGCGGCGCATCCGCCCATTCCTCGAGGATCCGGGCGGCAGCGCTCGGCGTGGGCGCCCACGCTGCGGCACCGAGGCGCAGCGCCCGCAGGTTGTCGCGCCCGAACCCCGCCCCGCCGACGATGGTCGGCACAGCCACATCGTGGGCTGCGTCGATGACGCGGGCGGCACCGGGGAGCCCGCACGGCGTGGTGCAGCTGACCAGGATGGCCGAGGGGTGGCGGCGGTCGAGGTAGTCGTGGAGGTCCGACGCCGGGATGCCCGTGCCGAGGAAGTCCACCGGCCAGCCGGCGGCGCGCAGCACCTCGCCGACCATCTCGGCTGGGACGTCGTGCGGTTCGCCCTCAGGGCTGCAGACGGCGACGAGCGGTCGCTCACCGCCCGGCTCCGCCGAGGCGCACCGCAAGAGCGCCGTCCGCACGATCGCCGCCGCCGCCTGGGCTTCGGCGATCCCGACCTCGGCCGCGGCCCACCGGCGCCCGACGTCGACGAGGCTCGGGGCGAGCAGCCCCGTCACGATCGACTCCAACGAGCCGCCGGCGCGGCGGGCCTCCTCCACGACGTCGAGCGCTCCTCGGCGGTCGAGCTCGAGGAGTTGGGCGGTGAACGCTTCCAGCGTGGAAAGGTCGAAGTGGGTGGCGTGAGCCACGGCAGGCCTCCTTCGCTAACCCACTCCATATCGGCCGACGACGTTCCGCCTTGAGCAGTTTTTTCCGCAACCGGCGACATTTCTGACGATCGGGCCGCCCAAACCGCCCACATGGGAGGAAAATCCGGCCATGGTCACGACGGTCGGTTCACGACGAGCGACCCCACCCCGGGTCGACCGGTCCGATCCCTGCGCCCAGCTCGACCCCGGCGGCGATGGCCTGGTTGACGAAGCGCTTCGCGGTCCGAGCCGCATCCTCCACCGAACGTCCCCGCGCCAGCTCCGCAGTGATGGCCGCCGACAGCACGCAACCGGTCCCATGGGTGTGGCGGACCGCGAGCCGGGCGCCCTCGAGCCAGAGCTCCTCGCCACCCGCCCAGAGCAGGTCGGGAGATCCGGTCCCATCCCTGAGGTGGCCCCCCTTGAGGAGGACCGCGCCGGGACCGAACGAGCTGAGGGCGCGCGCCGCGTCGAGCATCGCGGCACGGTCACCTATGGGCCACCCGAGCAGGGCCGATGCCTCCGGCAGGTTGGGGGTCACGACCGATGCCAACGGCAGCAGCTCATCGCGCACGGCCGCGACCGCCTCCTCGGCCAGCAGGGGGTCCCCGTGCTTGGACACCATCACCGGATCGACGACGAGCCGCTCGATCCCGGCGTCACGGATCGCTCCGACCACCGCGGCCACCGTGTCGGCCGTGGCGAGCATGCCGGTCTTGGCGGCATCGATGCCGATGTCGGTGCTGACCGCCATGATCTGGGCGCGGATGATGCCGGCGGGCAGGACGTGGGCGTCGTGCACCCCGACGGTGTCCTGGGCCGTGACTGCCACGATGGCGGTGGTCCCCCACACCCCGAGGGCCTCGAAGGTCTTGAGGTCGGCGACCACGCCTGCGCCGCCGCTCGAGTCCGAACCGGCGATGGTCATCGCGACGTTGGGTCGTCGGCTCACGGGTCCCTCCTCATCTCAACTCCAACCATGCTCCCAACCGGCGTGGTCCGGCCAGGGGCGGCCCTCCACCCGTCGCCGGGACGCATCCCCGGTGCAGCGGCCGATGCGCCACACCGGCAGCGAGGGTGCGAACGCGGCGTCGACCGCCTCATGGTCGGCGGCGGTGAAGACGAGCACGTAGTCCTCGCCGCCCACGAGCGCCTCTTGCGCGGTGGCGCCCTCGCCGACGGGGACGTGTTCCAGCTCGACGCCGACCCCGGACGCGTCCGCGAGGTGACCGATGTCGGCACAGAGCCCGTCGGAGACATCGATCATGGAGGTGGCGCCGGCCAGGCGGGCCGCCTGCCCGGCGGCCACCTCGGGCAGCGGTCGCCGGTGGGCCGCGGTCGCGGGGGTCTCCGCCCGCACCCCGGAGCGCAGCTGGCGCAGACCGGCCGCCGACAGGCCGAGCGGTCCGGTGACGTAGATGCCGTCGCCCGCTCGTGCGCCCGATCGTCGCACCGGGGCCCCGGCCACCGACCCCGTCATGGTCACGGTGACCACCAGCCCCGGGGCATTGGACAGGTCCCCACCGACCACTGGGCAGGACCAGTGCCGGGCCGCCGCGGCGATCCCCCGGTACAGCTCCTCGAGGTCGGTGTCCGCGGGGCCCGCCACCGCGACGAGCGCATGGCGGGGTTGACCGCCCATGGCGGTGATGTCGCTGACATTGGCCGCCATCGCCTTCCAGCCGAGGTCGGCGAGCCCCGTGAGGGAGAGGTCGGCGTGCACTCCCGCGACGACCGCATCGGTCGCCAGGAGCAGCCACCCCGCCGGCACCACGACGGCCGCCGCATCGTCGCCGATCCCGAGCTCGCGAGGGTCCACGGGCGGCAGGAGTCGATGTATCCGTTCGATCGATCTGAACTCGCCGGTCACCCGAGGCCTCCACTAGTGTCCACAATTGGGGGATAGGTATCACCGAACACCACAGCACCGAACACCGACAGCAGCCGCGGAGGACGCCCGAACATGCAGGGGGTTGTGAAGTCATACGACCCGGTCAGCGGCATCGGCGTCCTCGTGCGGGACACCGACATGGCCGAGTACGACCTCGCAGCGGATGCCCTGCGCGGATCGATCTTCCGCATGCTGCGCCAAGGCCAGCGCGTCGTGTTCGATCTCGACGAGCGCGGACGCGCCATCCGGATCCGGCTCGGCTCCGAGGCCGACATGGCGTCACCGGCGGAGCCTCCTTCGCCCGTATGAACGCCGCTCGGCCCGTTTTGCATCCCTTGTCCCATCACGCACCGCCAGCGGCGGGGGGCCGCTTGCCACCACACATCCATGCCGATCTCGAAGGAGAGGTGCACGACCGGTGACGACCACACCCCCAACCAAGCACACCCAGCTGCGCACCTGGGTGGATGAATGGGCCGCGCTCACCACGCCCGACCGGATCGAGTGGTGCGACGGCTCCGCCGACGAGTACGACCGCCTCTGCGCGCAACTCGTCGAGACCGGCACCTTCACCCGGCTGTCGGACGCCAAGCGGCCCAACAGCTACTGGGCCCGCTCCGACCCGGCGGACGTGGCCCGGGTCGAGGACCGGACCTACATCTGCTCGGCGCGCGAGATCGACGCCGGTCCGACCAACAACTGGCGCGACCCCGCCCAGATGAAGGCGGAGATGACGGAGCTGTTCCGTGGCTCGATGAAGGGTCGCACCATGTACGTGGTGCCCTTCTCGATGGGCCCGCTCGGCTCCCCCATCGCCCACATCGGCGTGCAGCTGACCGATTCCGCGTACGTCGCCGTCAGCATGCGCATCATGACCCGCATGGGCCAGGGTGCCCTGGACGTGCTCGGCGACGACGGCGACTTCGTGCCGTGCGTGCACTCGGTGGGCGCGCCGCTCGCGGATGGCCAGGACGACGTCTCCTGGCCGTGCAACGCCGCCAACAAGTACATCGTCCACTTCCCCGAGACCCGCGAGATCTGGTCGTTCGGCTCGGGCTACGGGGGCAACGCCCTCCTCGGCAAGAAGTGCTTCGCGCTGCGCATCGCCTCGGTGATGGCCCGCGACGGCGGGTGGTTGGCGGAGCACATGCTCATCGTGAAGCTGACCTCCCCCCAGGGCGAGACCCGCTACATCACCGGTGCGTTCCCCTCCGCCTGCGGCAAGACCAACCTCGCGATGCTCGTGCCGACCCTCCCCGGATGGAAGGTCGAGACCGTCGGCGACGACATCTGCTGGATGAAGTTCGGTGCCGACGGGCGGCTGTGGGCCATCAACCCCGAAGCCGGGTTCTTCGGTGTCGCCCCCGGCACCAGCGCCAAGACCAATCCCAACGCCATCTTGACCCTCGACGGCAACTGCATCTTCACCAACACCGCCAAGACCGATGACGGCGACGTGTGGTGGGAGGGGATGACCGACGAGCCCCCCGCCCACCTGACCGACTGGACGGGCGAGGACTGGACCCCGGAGGCGACCACGCCGGCGGCTCATCCGAACGCCCGCTTCACCGCGCCCGCCGCCCAGGACCCGGCCATCGCGCCCGAATGGGAGCAGCCCGGCGGTGTCCCGATCTCGGCGATCCTCTTCGGCGGCCGTCGCTCGAGCGTCGTCCCGCTCATCACCGAGGCCTTCGGCTGGCAGCACGGCGTCTTCCTCGGATCGATCATGGCGTCGGAGACGACCGCGGCCGCGGCCGGCGCCGTCGGCAAGCTGCGCCGGGACCCCTTCGCCATGCTCCCCTTCTGCGGGTACAACATGGCCGACTACTTCGCCCACTGGCTGGAGGTGGGCGGGCGGGCCGCCGCGGACAAGCTCCCCAAGATCTTCTATGTCAACTGGTTCCGCAAGGACGCCGACGGCCGGTGGCTGTGGCCGGGGTTCGGAGAGAACAGCCGGGTCCTCGAATGGGTGTTCCACCGCTGCTCGGGCACGGGCGACGCGGTCGAGACGCCGATCGGCTACCTGCCCGGGCGTGACGCCATCCCCTCGGAGGGGCTCGACGTCGCCGGGGAGGACATGTCCGAGCTCCTGCGGGTCGACCTGGACGAGTGGCGCGCCGAGCTCCCCTTGATCGAAGAGCACTACGCGCTCTTCGGGGACCGCCTGCCGGCCGCGCTGCACGACGAGCTCGAGTCCCTCCGCAAGCGCCTCGCCTGATCCCGGCCCACCTGCCGGGGCGGCATGGCCCGAGCGACGCGACCGACGTCTGGTTACGATGCGTGCGCCGACGTGGCAACGACCATCGGGAGGCGACCTTGACGGTCAGCGCGTACATCCTCATCCAGACCGAGGTGGGCAAGGCGGCGCACGTGGCCGCCCAGGTGCGGGGCATCGACGGTGTGGTCGCGGCGGAAGACGTCACGGGGCCCTACGACGTGATCGTACGGGCGGCGGCGCCATCCGTCGACGACCTCGGCAAGATGGTCGTCAGCCGGGTGCAGATGATCGATGGGATCACGCGCACCCTGACCTGCCCGGTCGTCAACCTGGGCTGAGCTCCTGACCGCTCGTCAGTGCGCGCCCGCGTGCGCGACGAGGACTGCCCGGATCGCGAGACCCATCACGAACAGACCGCCTCCTCCATAGAGGAGGTGCAGCCGGTGCCGCATCTGGTCGCGGTAGGCGAACAGGATGCCGACGGCGATGATCGCGACGAAGCCGTAGAACAGGTGGAACTTGGGCGGCTTGAGCTTCTGGCCGGCGACCATCCCCACCCCGAGCGCGACCTGGACGAAGATGCTGACCTCGGCGAGGACGGTGAACCACCAAAGGGCGCGGGTGCGCAGCGCGACGAGCCAGTGGGCGCCCAGCGCCCACGCGCCCGCCACCCCGTTGCTGATGATCACGACCCACGCCCACGCGGCGTGGACGTCGAGCAAGGAAGCCGTGACGGCGACCGGTCGCAGAGGCACGCCCCGCACACTAGGTGCCGGGCGACGGCTCCAAAGCGGCTCGGATCAGCGGCGCGGCGCCGCGTTCTGCACCAGGTCGAAGGACCACAGCTCGCTGCCCCTGGCCACGGGACCCTGGGCGCCTTCGGGCTGTGCATGCCCCTGTCCGAACGCGGCCGAGCTGACCCACGCCTGGAAGGATTCCTCGTCGCGCCAGCGCGTGTAGACCAGCCAGGTCGACCGGCCGTCTGCAGGGCGGAGCAGCTGGAACTCCTCGAAGCCCTCGCTCCCCTCGACGTGGCCGGCTCGGGCGGCGAAGCGCGCGGCCATCTCGTCGCCCCGCTCCGGAGGCACGTCGATCGCGTTGATCTTGATCACCGACATGGACCGAGCGTACCCGGGGACGGTGCGCCCCTCACCTGGCCGCGTCGAGGACCGCCCTGACCCGCTCCTCCGCGGGCGGCCGTGCCGCGCCGTAGGCAGAGGAGCTCATGCGCACGACCACCTCGAGATCGTCGTCGTCCACCCCGACCTCGGCGAGGTGGCCCGGGAGCCCGATCCGCTCGCGGAGGCGGTCGATGGCCCCCGCCGGATCGTCGGGGTCGCCGAGCGCGTCGCCGAGGCGCTGCCCCGGCACCGCGGTGAGGTCGACGGTCTCGGCCACCGTCGGCGCGAGCAGGATCGCTGCGGCCAGACCGTGGGCGATCCCGGTGCGTCCGCCGATCAGGCGGGCCAGCACATGGTCGAGGCCGCGGCCTGCGTTGTGAAGGCTGCGGCCGGCCAGGCAGGCGGCCTCGGAGACGGCGCAGCGGGCTCCGATATCCGTCGGGTCGTCGACGACCTGGGGCAGCGATGCCGCGAGCGCGGTCACCGCGGCGTGAGCGACGGCACCCGCTTCGGGGGTCGTCGCCGACGACAGGCACGCACCGACGGCATGCGCCAGCGCCTCCATGCCCGTCTCGGCCGAGATGCGGGCCGGCAGATCGAGGGTGAGGACCGGGTCCACGACGACCGCCAGCGGCGCGATCGTCGGTCCGCCGGCCTCCGTCTTGCGCCTGGTCCCCTCCTCGGTCATCTCGAACACGGCGCTCCAGGCCGCCCCGGAGTAGGTGGTGGGGACCGCGACGTGCGCGACGGCGGGCCGGTCGAGGTAGGACGCGCCGGGGACGCCGGCCTCGCGCTCGATGAAGAAGCAGACCGCCTTGGCCAGGTCGGCGCAGGACCCGCCGCCGAAGGACACCACGGCATCCACACCGTCGCTCTGCGCCTGGCGCACCGCGGCCTGCACCGCCGACGTCGGCACGTGCGAGCGGGCACCGTCGAAGACCGACGCGAGCGTGCGCCCGAGGGCGCCCGTGAGGCGCTCCCCTGGTTCGGAGCTGCGCCGGGCGGCGGAGGTGACGAGGAGCACCCGACGGCCGCCGACATCCTTGACGGCGTCGGCCACCTGGTCGAGAGCATCGGTCGCGAAACGGACCCGCTGCGCCGGCGCGGTGTGCGTCCAGGAGCCCGTCACGGCCGACCCGACAGGTCCAGGTCCACCTCATGGACCTGCGGGCGCTCACCGCGCCGGATGTAGTCCTCGGTCCCGAACGCCAGCGCGAAGCGCGCCTCGGGCATGGTCAAGAAGAACGAGTCAGCCACCTGCGAGGCGTGGCAGCTCAGCGCGTGGCGCTTGCGCTCGACGTGCGCCGACACGTCGATGCGGGTGGTGATGAGCTCGGCCGGTGACCCGAACTCACCGTCGGGCGGTTCCAACCGCTCCCCGGCGGCATCCTCGGCGGCCGCGGCCACCAGCCGGGAGACGCGATCGCGGTCGATCGTCGCCTCGTACACCACCGGCGTCCCAGCCAGCTCGGCGGCCCGGACGCCGACCCGGTGCACCTGGACGTGGTCGGGATGGCCGTAGCCACCGTGCGCGTCGTAGGTGACGAGCAGGGCCGCGTCCTCGTCGCGCAGGATCTGAGCCACTCGCGCGGCGGCCTCGTCCACGTCGGCCTGGCAGAAGCTCGCCGGGTCGGCGTTGTCCGGGGAGCCGAGCATCCCGGAGTCCACATAGCCGAGCAGCTCGGCCCTGCTCACGCCGAGCACGGCCGCGGCCGCCGTCAGCTCGGTGGCCCGGTGCGCGCCGAGCGTCGTGCCCTCGGCCAGCACCCCGTCGCCGACCTCGCCACGCTCGCCGGAGGTCGCCGTGAGGAGGACGACGCGATGTCCTGCCGCAGCCAGCATGGCCATCGTGCCGCCGGTCAGGATGCATTCGTCGTCTGGATGCGCGTGGAAGAACACCGCGGTGGCCATCCTCAGCGCACCGCACCCGACGCCGTCAGCCAGGCGACGTCGGCGTCGCCGAACCCCCACGAGCGGAGGATCTCGACGCTGTGCTCGCCGGGCGACGGTGGTGGACGGTCGATCGAAGCCGCGGTCCGGCTGAACCGGGGTGCGGGCGCCGGCTGGACCACCCCGGCGACCTCGGTGAAGGTGCCCCGGTGCACGTTGTGCGGGTGTGCCACCGCCTCCTGTGCAGACAGCACAGGAGCAAAGCAGGCATCGCTCGCCTCGAGCAGGCCGCACCACTCGTCCCGGGTCTTGGAGCGGATCAGCGCGGCGAGGCGCTGCTTCATGGCCGGCCACGTCGCACGGTCCATCTGATCGGGGATCGGTCCGCCACCGTCATCGGCCAGACCGCTGCGCTCGAGCAGCTCAACGAGGAACTGGGGCTCGATGGAGCCGAGCGAGATGTGCCCCCCGTCACTGGTCTCGTAGACCTCGTAGAACCACGCGCCGGTGTCGAGGAGGTTGGTCCCACGATCGCGCCAGGCGCCGGCGGCGATGAGCCCGTGCATCATCGTGGCCAGCAGCGCAGAGCCGTCGACCATCGCGGCGTCGATGACCTGTCCGGCACCCGAGCGGGTGACCTCGAGCAGCGCGCAGGTGACACCGAACGCCAGCAGCATCCCCCCGCCGCCGAAGTCACCCACCAAGTTGAGCGGGGGCAAGGGGCGCTCGCCCTGCCTCCCGATCATGGAGAGGGTGCCCGACAGTGCGACGTAGTTGATGTCATGGCCCGCCGCCGAGGCGTACGGCCCGTCCTGGCCCCATCCCGTCATCCGCCCGTAGACCAGGCGCGGGTTGCGCTCCAGGCAGGCCGGAGGGCCGATCCCGAGTCGCTCCGCGACCCCGGGGCGGAACCCCTCGATCAGCGCATCGGCGGATTCGACCAGACGGAGCACCGTCTCGGGCCCGTCGGGATGCTTCAGGTCGATGGCGATCGAGCGACGGCCCCGGTTGAGCACGTCCCGTGACGAGCCCGGCGTGCCGACCGCCTGGGCGCGGTCGACCCGGATGACCTCGGCCCCCATGTCGGCCAGCATCATGGCGGCGAAGGGCCCAGGACCGATGCCCGCGATCTCGATGATCCTGAACCCCTCCAGCGGCCCCGTCATGCGGCGTCCCTCCCTGATCGAGCAGACGACCGCGCCGAACGCGCCCATCCCGAATGTCCACCGAAGTATACCGGCCTATTAAACAAGTCTTCTCTTGCTTTATGACGGGACCGAGCCTACGCTTCACCCATGGCCGAACCGCTCCAGGTGCCTGCGGATGCCGGTGGCGTCGATGACCTCCGCCGGGAGGGCGCCGTAGTGACCAAGGTGGGTCGGCACGGGGTCTGCGTGTTCTGGCACGACGAGCGTCCCTACGCGGTCGACGACCGCTGCCCCCACCTCGGCTTCCCGCTCCACCGTGGGTCGATCGAAGACGGCCTCCTGACCTGCCACTGGCACCATGCCCGCTTCGATCTCGCCTCGGGTGGCACCCTCGACCCCTTCGCCGACGACGTGCGGACCTACCCGGTCGAAGTCGTCGACGGGCGCGTCCTCGTGGGCGTCCCCGCGACCGTCGAAACCGCCGACCCGCTGCTGACCCGCCTCGACGAGGGACTCGAGCAGGGCCTCACGCTCGTGCTCGCCAAGGCGGTGCTCGGGCTGATCGACGCAGGGGTCCCCAGCGCCGAGGTCATCCGGCGTGGGGTGGCATTCGGGACCGCACACCGGGGAGAGGGATGGGGTGCCGGGCTCACGGTGCTCGTGGCCATGGCGAACCTCATCGACCAGCTCGACCCTGCGGATCGCGCCCTTGCCCTCGTGCACGGCCTCACCTGGGTCTCGCGCGACACCCGAGGTCACCCCGACCGCTTCGGGCTCGCGCCACTGGGCGGCACCGCCATCGGCGCGGACCGACTCGAGCGGTGGTACCGGCGCTTCGTCGGCACCCGGGCCACCGATGCGGCGGAGCGCACGCTTGCCACCGCGCTGGGAGTGCTCACCCGCCCCGAGGTGGAGCGGATCATGTTCGCGGCCGCGAGTGACCATGTCTTCGTCGACGAAGGTCACACCGTGGACTTCACGAACAAGGCGTTCGAGTGCCTCGACCACCTCGGTTGGGACGCGGCCGCGATCGTGACCTCCCTGGTCGCGCAGACCGCACATGCGAGCAGGAGCGAGGAAGGGGGCTCGTGGAGGCACCCCGACGACCTGGCCGCCCTGGCGGCCGAGGCGTCCGAGCGCATCCTCGCCGGCGGGACCGCGTCGCTCGAGGGTAGGGGCGTTGCCGACCAGCAGCTCGTGGATCTGGCGTGGCACGTGCTCGACGACGACCCGACCTCGTCGGTGGAGCACCTGCTCGTCGCGCTCGCTCAGGGAGCAACGCCCGAGCAGCTCGGACGGGCCGTCGCGCTCGCGGCCGGGCTGCGCGTCACGAGGTTCGGCGTCCAGAACGACCATGGGGACTGGGATGTCGTCCACCACGGGTTCACCTACGCCAACGCCGTGCACCAGGCGCTGCGCCGGGCGCCTTCGGTCGCGCTGCTGCGGGCCGTGGTGCACGGCGCCCTCCGGGTGCACCTCGACCGCTTCCTCAACATCCCGGCGGCGCGCGTCCCTTCGGTGGAAGGCAACCTCGCTGCGCTCGCCGACTGCTGGGACCGGGAGGGCCAGGTCGACCGGGCTGGTGGCATCGTCCATGCCTGGATCCGCGAAGGCGGAGACCCACGAGCTGCCGTCGCGCGGCTCGGCCGGGCCCTGCTCGCCGAGGACGCCGGCTTCCACTGGTTCCAGATCGTCGAGGCGGCCGCCCGTCAAGGCGCCGCTTGGCCTGCCGGGTCCGAGCCGCAGGCGCTCCTGCTGGCCGGCGCCGCTCGCTTCGTCGCGGCGCACACACCCACCCGGCGCGAGCTCCCCCAGGTCGTGCGCATCGCGCAACGCCTCCGGCGCGGCGACGACCTCTTCGCCGAGGGTTAGGAGCGGGTCTGGCCGTCCGGAGCGGGCAGGACGACGGCCGCGCCGGCGACGCGGACGTGGCCTTCCTCCAGGACCACTACGGCATCCGCCAGGCGCGCCACGAGGGCGAGGTCGTGCTCGACCATCACGATGGACGCGGCGGTGTCGGCCCGCAGGCCGCGGATCACATCTTCGAGGGGGCCGAGCTCCGCCGAAGCCAGCCCGGAGGACGGCTCGTCGAGCAGCAGCACCGAGGCCCGCAGCGAGACGGCGCACGCCAGCTCGAGGAGGTGCCGGACGCCGGTCGAGAGCTGCGCGACCGCCACGTCGAGGAACGGTTCGAGGCCGACGCGCGCCGCGATCGCTCGTACCGACGCGACGCGGCGGCGCTCGGCGCGCCGCCACCCGGGCGTCGCGCACAAGCTCCCGAGGAGGCCGCTGTGCTCCGCACGCTCGCCCGCGAGCAGCAGGACGTCACCCGCGCGCATGGTGCCGAACAGCCGGGCGTCCTGGAAGGTCCGGATCACGCCCGAACCCGCCCGCGCATCGGCCCGCCACCTGGAGATGTCCACCCCGTCGAGAAGGACGCGGCCCTCCTGGGGGTGGACGTGGCCCGACAGGCAGCCGAGCAACGTCGTCTTGCCGGCGCCGTTGCCGCCGACGAGGCCGACGATCTCGCCCGGAGCCACGTCGAGGTCGACGCCGTCGAGGGCGTGCAGTCCCCCGTAGCGCACCACCAGGCCGCGCGCCGACAGCCGCGCGCTCACCCGGGGACCTCCCGGCGGGCAGGGCGCCAGACCAGGCGGCGGAGGACCGGCGGCACCGAGGCGAGACCCCCGGGCAGGAGCGCCAAGAGGACGAGCACGCCGAGCGACGACACCAGCAACTGGATGACGACGTTGCCCGTAACCTGGTCGATGCCCACCACGATGATCGCGGCCACGACCGCGCCGGTGATCGACCCGAGGCCGCCGATCACGACGATCGCGACGATGCGCAGGCTGTCGACGGCGCCGGCCTGCAGCCCAGGGCTCGTCACGGGGAAGTCGCTGACCGAGAAATTCTGCACCCCGTGGGCGTAGACCGCTCCGGCGAGGGCGGCGAGGGATCCCGCGACCGCGAAGCCGAGGACCTTGGTGCGCGTCACCCGCACCGCGAACGCGGCGGCGCCCGCCTCGTTGTCGCGCGACGCCACCATCGCCCGGCCGGGGCCGCTGCGCAACAGGTTGCGGGCGAGCCAGATGCCTCCTGCCAACAGGATCAGCGCGAACACGTAGTAGGCACGCTGCGCAGCCAGGTCGAAGGGCCCGATGACGGGTCGCGGCGCGAGCGCGCCCGGGCCGATCAGCCAGGACTGGGCGAGGAGCCAACGCTGCGCCACCAGCGCGAACCCGAGGGTGGTCACCGCGAACAGCACGCCGCTGCCGTGCAGGGCCGGGAGAGCGACGACCACCGACGCCACCCCGCCGACCACGACGGCACCGAGGAGCGCCAGCCAGAACGGCACCGCGACCGATGCCGACAGCTGGTAGGACACGGCCGCGCCCAGACCGAAGAAGCCCACTTGGCCGAGCGACACGTGCCCCGCCGTGCCGACGACCACTGTGGTCGACACCGCCAGGAGCGCGTACGCCACGATCTGGGCGAGCTCGAGGGTGTGCGCGTTGGTCTCCAGGAGCGAGGCACCGGCCGCCGCGACGAACAGCGCGACGATCGCCGCGAGCCGGACCCAGGCGGGCCCGCGCGCCCGAGGGAGGTGCCAGCGGGACCCTGTCGCGGCGCGGGCCCAGGCCTCCGGCGCCTCCCCGAGCCCCGCTCGGCGGCGGAGGAGGAGGGCCCCCACCACCACGCAGAAGACCACGGCGTCGGCCGCTCCGCCGTTCGGCCAGTTGTAGAGCACCACCTGCTGGACCACACCGAGCAGCACACCCGCGCCCAGGGAGACGGGGAGGCTGGCGAGCCCGGCGAGTGAGGCGGCGCCAAGGGCCAGGAACAACGTCTCCGGGCCGACGGCGTCAGATCCGACCAGTGGTCGGCCGGCGAGCAGGGCGAGGGCGACCAGCGCCGAGGAGGCGCCCGCCACGGCCCACACGACCGTCGAGAGGCGCTCGACAGGGATCCCGGCGCAGCGGGCGGCATCGGGGTTGTCGCTCGCCGCTCGCACCGCGGTCCCGACCGCGCTGATGCGCAGCCACACGGCGAGCACGGCCGCGAGCAACGGGACCACGACGAGCAGCATCAGGTCGGGGCCACGCAGCGTCACCTCGCCCAGGTGCAGCGTCGCGTCGAAGGGCAGCGGGTACCCCCCGGAACGGTTGGCGATGTGGTCGACCAACTCCACGCCCCCGGCGACGAGCAGCTGGGTGACCCCCAACGTGGCGATGAGCGACACCGACCGTGGCAGAGGACGGAGCCGGCGGATGATGGTGGCGTCGACGGCGCCGCCGAGGCCCGCACCTGCGAGCACTGCGGCCAGCGCGCCCAACGCGAACGGGATGCCGGCGTCGCGCACCAGAGCGGCCGCGACCGTCGCGCTCAGCGCCCCGATCTGTGCCTGCGCCAGGTTGACGACACGGCTGGCACGGTGGATCAGCACCAGACCCATGGCGAGCGCGCCGATCCCGAGCCCGGTGACGACCCCGAGGACCATCACGGGGAGGGTCAGGGTCACGTCGCACCGGACCCCTGCCGTCCGGCGCGCTCGGGAGCGAGCAGCACCGGGCGCAGGAGGTCCGCCCGGCCGGCCAGCGTCACCGGCGATCCCACGAACCGCATGCGACCGCGCTCGAGGAAGCATGCCGTCGCGGCCACGTCGAGCGCGTGGGATACCGATTGCTCGACGTAGAGGACCGCGACGCCGGCCGCCGCGAGCGCGGCCACCGTCGCGAGCACCTCCTTGGCCGAAGCCTCGGCGAGACCCATCGTCAGCTCGTCGACGAGCAGGACGCGCGGCTCCAGCAACAGCGCCTTGGCCAGGGCCAACACCTGCTGCTGGCCACCCGACAGCGTGCCGGCCGCCTGCGCGCGGTGTTGCCCGAGCACGGGAAAGCGGTCGTAGCACGCCGCGAGCGCCGCCGAGGAGCGGCGCCGCTCGCGTCGCAACGAATAGGCCCCGGCCCGCAGGTTGTCCTCGACGCTGAGCGAGGCGAACGTGGCGCGGCCGCCCGCGACCATGGCCAACCCGCGCTCGACCCGGCGGTGCGCGGGGACGCGGGTGATGTCCTCGCCAAAGAGCAGGACCTGGCCATGATCGGGCGACAGCAGCCCGCTCGCCACCCGCAGGATGGTGGACTTGCCGGCCCCGTTGGTTCCGAGCAGCGCGCAAACCTCCCCGGGGTCCACGGCGACATCGACCTCGTGCAACACCTGGACTCCGCCATAGGAGGCGTCGATCGCCCGCAGGCAGAGCGCCGCGCAGTCCCCGCTCACCACCGGAGCTTCACCACCGACCCTTGGCGAGCGGCTCCACCTGCACGTAGCAGCTGACATCACCCTGCCCGCAGTCGGCCTGCCACCGGATCACCGCGATGTCGTCCGGCCCGTCGTACTTGCCCGGGCCGAAGCTGAGCGGGCCGGTCAGGGTCACCCGGTCGCTCCACTGGCCGAGCCGGTCGAAGGCGGCAAGGAAGGACGCGCGGTTCAGGTGTGGGCCGGCCAGCGCGGCGACACGGGCGACGAGGTGGAGGTGCTCGCAGAACTGCGCCAGCTCGAGCTCCTCGGCGAGCCGGTCGATCGGGTTGGTCGCGAGCTGTTGGCCGTGCGCCTGGTAGATGGCCAGGCACTGCGCGAACGCGGGCGTCTCGGGGACGGCATCCCCGCTCGGGCTCGGCACGAACGCCGTGACACCCGCGGTCCCGTCGAAGGACCGCGGATAGAAGTTGGTCGTGGCATCGAGCGACATCTGGCCGAGGTCGCTGACGGTGTAGCGGGCCTCGAGCCCGGCGTTGGCGGCGGCACCGACGAATGCGTAGGTCCGCAAGAAGTCGAGGTCAGGGATCACCAGATCCACGTGCGCGTCCTTGAATCGCTGCGCTGCGGTCCGGACCTCCGTCGTCACGGTGTCGACCGTGTCCCCCGACACGGCCGCCTGGGCCACGACGTCGAGCCCCAGCTGGCGCAGGTACGGGACCATGACGTCGGTGACGAGCGCATCGTCGTCGGGCGTGTCGGCGTGCAGCACCCCGACGCGCGAGCTCGGCGTCGCCACGCGCGAGCTCACCATCCAGTCGATCCAATCCTTGACCATCCGGTCCTGCGCCATGGACGTCTGGCGCACCCAGCCACGATCGGCGCGCAGGCTCGCCAGCGAGGAGGTGTTGCTCGTCACCACCGGCGTCTGGTGGCTGGCGAGGCAGCGCTCCCCGGCGGCGCCGAAGCCGACGATCCCGATCGTGGCGAACACCTTCTTGTCCTGCGCCTGCTCGACGCAGGCCGTCTGCATGTCTGCCGGCGTGATGGGGCTGAACTCGGTCACAACGAGGACCACGCGGCGTCCGCCGATGCCTCCGTGCTCGTTGATGTCGTCCACGAAGGGCTGGGCGATCTGCGCTACCGGTCGGCCTCCCAGGCGACTCAGCCCGAACTGGGCGAAGCTGGCATCGCGATAGACCAGCGCGCCGATGGTGATCGTGTCGGGTGTGATGCCCCGGTCCCCGTCCGACGTGATCCGCACCGCATCGGAGGGCGCCACGATCCCCGCTGACCCTCCGCCGTGCACCGAGCACGCGGCTGCGACGACGAGGAGCAACACCAGCACCGGCCTCCGGCGGACCGGCCTCGACGCCCCGGCGGGCCGCGGTGGCGACGATGCCCGGCTCATGCGCGCTCGTCGGTCTCAGAGCCGGTTGAGCAGGTCGGTCTTCTTGGCGTCGAACTCGGCCTGGGTCAGCACGCCGCGCTGGCGCAGCTCGTCGAGCTTGTCGATCTGCTCGGGGATCGACAGCTGGGCGGCGACCGGGGTCCGCTGGCGGACCTTGACGCCTTCGATCTGGCGGTAGATCTCGTTCTGGATGCGGCCGGGCTTGGGCAGGTCGGGGAAGACGACCTCACCCCGCTCGCCTGCCGACTCGATGATCAGGTCACCGGCGCCGATGATGCGTTCGAAGACCGATTGGTTGTAGGAGATGTCGTTGATGTGGTCGAGGGGGATCTCCCGCCCGTGCTTGGCGATGACGCCGGCGCGGTGCACGAGCCGGTCGCTCGTCAGCACGAAGTTGTTGGTGTGCCACTTGAGGTAGCGCCGGAGGAGCCAGCCGGTGGCCACCACCACGAGCGCCACCATCAACAGCTTGACGGCCGTCGGCGCCCCCGTGGCCTGGGCGGCGATGGTGCCCGCCAGCACGACGACCACCACGGCGACGGGTCCGGACAGGTACCACCAGTGCGGGTGCAGGTCGAGCACGACCGTCTCGCCCTCGTTGAGCAGCTTCGGAGGGAACGCCATCGTCGTGAGCGTAGGTCGGAGGACGCCCCCGCTGCCGCCGGGCGGCGCGGCTGGGCTCAGCCGAGCTTGCCGGCGATCGAGCCGGCCGCGCGCAGCGCGCTCCCATCGGCGCCCGTGGCGTCATAGCGACGGGAGGGACGGCGCGCGGCCTCGTCGAGCATGTCGGTCAGCAGGCGGGTGAACTCGACGGGCGAGGGGTCGACCCAGAGGTACCTCGCGAGCGAGCCCGGGATCGTGTTGATCTCGTTGACGAGCAACTCGTCGTCAGCGACGAGGAAGTCGATGCGCGCCACCCCGCGGGCCTGCACCGCCGACGCCGTTGCGAGCGCAGTGCGCCGCAGCAGGTCTTCGAACGCGGCCTCGATCCGGGCGGGCAGCTCGCGCGGTGCGCTCAGCATCCCCTCGCCCCCGAGGTACTTGTCGCCGTAGCCGAGGATCTCGGCCGACCCAGGAGAGCGCAACGGCCGCTCGATCGCCGAGAGCTGGACCTGTGGCCAGGTCCGCACGGCCACGTTGAGATCGAATGCGTCGGCACAGTACGGCTCGACGACCGCCCCGCGCCGGAGGTGCACGCTGCTCCGCGCGTAGCTCGCCGCCGTCTCCCAGTCGGCCACGACCTCGATGCCGATCGACGAACCCCCGAAGCGGGGCTTGACGATGAAAGGCCCGGCCCCCCCCGGCGCCACGCCGGGCGCGTCAGGATCGAGCACCCAGCGGGGCAGGTGCGCCACGCCGACGGCGTCGAGCACGCCTCCGAAGGCCAGCTTGTCCATCCCGAGCGCCGCCCCCGCGACCGTCGGTCCGGTGTAGGCGAGCCCAGCCAGGTCGAACGCGGCCTGCAGGGTGCCGTCCTCCCCCGGGCCGCCGTGGCAGCAGATCACCGCGGCCGACAGCTCGAGCGTCCGCTCGCGACCCATGATCCCGCCCTTGGCCACGACGAATCCACCGTCGGGACAAGCCAGCAGCCGCAGCTCGCGCGCCGAGCGAGGAGCACCGTCGGCGAAGTCCGCGGCCTCCAAGCCGGCATCGACCGCGTAGAAGCCGGCGTTCTTGCCCCAATAGATCGGCTGGACGTCGACGCCCGCCTGGACCAGGGCGCGCGCGGCCTGCAGACCGGTCAGGACGCTGACATCGTGCTCGGGTGAAGGCCCTCCGAACACCACCGCCGCCTGGCTCACGGCACGCTCCTCGTCAACTTCGTCTCGGTCCCCGTGTCGCTCAGGGGAAGTGGTCGGGAAGGTCGTTCTCGTAGAGCACGACGTCGCCGGGGCCGACGTTGGCCGACACCCAGGCCACAGCCTGCTCCCTCGTGGCCGCTCGCACCACCCGGGCGCCCCCCGACCGTGCGCCGCCGAGCAATGACCGGGCGTTGGTGTGGCCGACCACGACGATGTCGGTCGCGACTGCCGCGGCGTCACGGGCGAAGCGCTCGTTTTCCTCGTCCTGACGCCCGCCCAGCTCGACCATCCCGGGGGTCACGACGACCCGGCGGGCCTGGGGCGACGACATCCGAACGAGGAGGTCGAGCGCGCCCGCGGCACCGGCAGGGTTGGCGTTGTAGGTGTCGTCGATCACCGCCGCACCGCCCTGGGTGGCCGTGACCTCGCGGCGGTGGGCCGCGGTCGGCAGGCCGGCCAAGCGCTCCGCGATCGCGCTCGGTGGGACCCCGAGCTCGACGGCCACCGCCACCGCGCACGCCACGTTGGTCGGCGCGGCGTCGAGCCCCGCCACCGTGGCGAGCGGCTCTCCTGCACCCCCGACGAACACCGCCAGATCGGCGCCCTCGGCGCGCACCCAGACGTCCGCGCTCGCGTCGCGCGCCGAGCAGCGCCGCACGGGCCGTCCAGCTGCCGCAGCCTCCGCAGCCAGCGCCGCGAGCAGGGGGTGGTCCACGTTGAGGACCGCGACCGATGCCCGATCGAGGATCTCGGCCTTGGCCGCTGCGATGCGCTCCTCGCCCCCCATCCGCTCGAGGTGCACCGGCCCGATGGCGGTGATCACGGCGATCTCGGGGCGGATCCACTCGCACATCCTGGCGATCTCACCCGGTCCGTAGGTGCCCATCTCGGCGACGAACACCTCGGTACCCGGCACGAGGTGGTCGTTGACGGCGCGGGCCAGCCCGGCCTGGTTGTTGAAGCTGCGTGGCGAGGGGACCACGCTGAAGGTCCCCCCGAGGAGGTGGGCGACGTAGCCCTTGGTGCTCGTCTTGCCGTACGAGCCGGTGATGGCGACGACGCGCGGGGCGGTCGCGCGGAGCCGGGCAGTGGCCCGCTCGACGTAGGGCCGGGCGAGCCGCTGCTCGAGCGGGGCGGTCAGGGCCAGCCCGGCCTCGACCAGCAGCGGCACGGCGATCGCCACCAACGCGCTGACGTCGGCGGCCAGCCACAGCCCCGCGGCGGCTCCCATCACGATCGGGGCCGCCGCGACCACGGCGGTGATGGCGGCCAGCGTGCGGAGCCGCCGCGTCCAGGTCAGCGGCGAGCTGCGTCCCCGGACCGGCAGGCCGAGCGGGCCACAGAGCACGGCCAGTGAGGCGACGACACCGCCGGGGAGGATCCCGAACGCGGCACCGACCAGGCCGACGACGCCTGCCCCGCCGAGGAGGCGGTTGGGCCCGAGCGACCACCACCGGCGGGCGAAGCGCAGGACCGATCCGACCAGGTAGTGCTCCCGCTGGGCGACGCGCAACCAGCGCAGCCCGCTGAGCACGATCGCCGGGAGCGAAACGCACAGGAGCACGACCTGCGCAGCAGTGCCCCTCATCGTGGCTGTCCCCCACCTTCGTGCCGACGGATCGCCTCGACCAGCGCGTTCGGGGCGTCCCGTGGCACGAAGTGGCCGACATCGGCCACGACGGTCAACCGGCCACGGGCGCAGTGGCCGAGCGCGGCCTCGGCGACCGCCAGCGGCGCCTGGTCGTCGTCGGCGCCCCAGACCAGCTCGATGGGACCCGGATAAGCGGCCAGCGGCGCTTCGTAGCTCTCGTTGACGGCCTTGACCAGCACGTCGCGCATCACGCCGCGCGCGGCGCGGTAATCGGGGGAGCCATGACGCCGACGCAAGGCCTCCATGCGGTCGTCACCGAGGAGTCCGGCGCGATGGAGGCGACGAGCGGTCCGGTACGCGAGTGGGGAACGGCGCCCGGAGCCCGGAGTCCGAGACAGCGAAGGCACGCCGGTCAGCACCAGGGCCAGCACCCGCTCGGGGTGGCGAGCCGCGAGCTGGACCGCGACCCGCCCACCGAAGGAGTGCCCGACCACCACCACCGGATCGGGACCCAGGTCGTCGAGCACGACCGCGACGCAGTCGGCGTAGTCCGCGGTCGACCACGCCTCCGGCGGCTCGGGGGAGGCGCCGAAGCCGGGGAGGTCGAGCGCCAGTGCCGCGACCTCATCCATCATCGGGAGGAAGTCGCGATGGGTCCTCGCCCACCCGTGCAGGGCGAGCACCCCGGGCGGGCCGGCACCGTGCTCGACGCCGAAGACGCGCCCGGCCGCGTACGCCTTCAGCACGTTGGGGCGGGGGGCAGCGCGCACATGATCGGACGAGCCACCGTAGTCGCAGCGCGCCCTCGACCCGGGAGCGCTTGACAGCCGGTGCGACCAGGGGCACACTCGACGCACTCCGGCGTCGTGGCCACGACCACGGCGGGTTTGGGGACCGCAAGGCACCCGGCCCGCTCACGTCCTGGTGCCGGTCCCGGAGAGGGTGGTCGACACACGGCATGGCCCGGCTGGATGGCCGGTCCAGGTGCTCCGGCGGGCCGCGAGGCGCCGGGACGGCTCGACGGCGACCCACCCCGGCGCCGCGTTCCCGAGGAGCGGGAGGACCCCTCCGGCTACTCGGGATCCGGCCGTCGCGGGTGGGATCCCCCAGATGGTCACACCCCCTCCGTATCGTCGACGAGGTGGACATCGACGGCATCCTCGAGGGCCTGACTGACACCCAACGTCATGCCGTGACCACGCAGAGCGCACCGTTGTGCATCCGCGCCGGAGCCGGTGCGGGCAAGACCCGGGTGCTCACCGCTCGCATCGCACACCGGGTGGCCACAGGATCGGCCGACCCGGGGCACGTGCTCGCCCTCACCTTCACCCGCAAGGCGGCCGGAGAGCTGACCGACCGGCTCCGCCGCCTCGGGCTGCGCGACGCGGTGACGACCGGCACCTTCCATGCCGTGGCGTACGCGCAGCTCCGCCAGCACTGGCGGGATCGCGGCGAGCTCCCGCCGACGATCCTCGACCGCAAGGCCCGGCTCATCGCGACCTTGGCGGCAGGCCGCCACGGGATCGAGGGCGCCGCGGTCGCCGACCTCGCGGCCGAGATCGAATGGGCGCAGGCCCGCACGATCGAACCCGAGGGGTACGCGCCTGCGGTGGAGGCCCACGGCCGACGCCCCCCCGTGCCCGCACCCGCGATGGCCGCGCTCTACGAGCGCTACCAGCTCGAGAAGCGCCGGCGGCGGCTGGCCGACTTCGACGACCTGCTGGCCCGCTGCAGCGCGGCGCTGGAGCAGGACCCGACCTTCGCCGCCAGCCAGCGCTGGCGCTGGCGCCACCTGTTCGTCGACGAGTTCCAGGACGTGAACCCGCTCCAGCACCGGCTGCTCGACGCGTGGCTCGGCCCGCGGGTCGACCTCTGCGTGGTGGGTGATCCGAACCAGGCGATCTACACCTGGAACGGCGCGGATCCGCGCCTGCTGTCGTCCTTCAGCACGCGCTGGCCCGGCGGCGAGGTCGTCGAGCTCGACGCCAACCACCGCAGCACGCCGCAGGTCGTGGCCGCGGCCGCGGCCGTGCTCCCGCCCGGTGCCCGGCGGCCGTCCTCGACCCGACCGGACGGTCCGAGCCCCCGGGTGCGCGCCTTCGACACCGACCGCGACGAGGCCAGAGGGGTGGCCGCCGAGCTCCGGCGGGCCCACGCCGAGGGCTTGGCCTGGTCGCAGCTCGCCGTGCTGATGCGCACCAACGTCCAAGCCGTCGCCTTCGACGAGGCTCTGCGGGCCGCGGGCATCCCGCTGCGGATCGCCGCGGGCGACGCCGTCCTCGACCACCCTGCCGTGCGACGAGCCGTGGCCGGCCTGCGCCGGCAGCCGGGTGCCCCCTTCGCGATGGTCGTCGCTGATCTCGACGCCGCGGCCACCTCCGCAGACCCCGACGCCGCGCCAGGTCCCGTCGCCCACGAGGATGCCGAGGCCCTCGCCGGCCTCGCGGCGTTGGCGCGCGCCTACCGGCAGATGGACCAGCAGCCGACCACCGAGGGCTTCATCGCCTGGCTCCAGGCCACCACCGGGGCCGAACGGCCCGACCGCGGCGTCGACGCCGTGACCGTGTGCAGCTTCCACCGGGCCAAGGGCCTCGAGTGGCCGGCGGTGTGGGTCACCGGTCTCGAGCGTGGGCTCGTCCCGATCGGTCGCGCCATCACCCCGGAGGCGGTGGAGGAGGAGCGGCGGCTCGTCTACGTGGCGCTCACCCGAGCCGAGCGCGAACTGCACTGCAGTTGGGCCGAGCACCGCCGCTTCGCCGGACGGGCGGTGCCGCGCGACCCGAGCCCGTGGCTCGAAGCGATCGTCGCGGCGGCGATCGCCGACGAGGGGAGCGACGACGACATCGAGGCGCCGCGGAGCTGGCGCGAGCACCTCGCCGCCGAGCGCGTCGCGCTGAGCCACCGGGGCCGCCGGGGGCGCCGTGACGGCACCGCAGGAGCTGATCCCCACGTGGTCGCTGCGCTCCAGACCTGGCGAGCGACCCTGGCCCGGGCGGCCGGCGTCCCGCCGTTCGTGCTGTTGCACGACACGACACTGAGGGAGCTCGCCATCCGACGACCCCGCAGCGTCGACGACCTGCTCGCCGTCCCCGGGATCGGCCCGGTCAAGGCCAGTCGGTTCGGGGACGAGCTGCTCGGAGTCGTCGCAGCGGCAACGGCACGGGTGCCGGCCTGACCCCGTCGGTACCATCGCAGCGATGCGCTTCGAGCTGCTGCAGCGGGTGCGCGCCACGCTCGCCGAGGTCGAGGCGGCCCTGGTCGAGCCGGCGTTCATCGCCGCCCTCGGCCAGATGCCCGCACTGGGCTCACCCGAGCTGCTCGACCAGCGCGAGCACGATCACCTCGTCGAACGCCGGATCCGCTACGCCTTCGTCGGTCATCTGTCACCGGCGGTCACCGCGGTCGTCGACCCGCGCCGCCTCACCTGGGTCGAGGAGGCCACGATCGACCGCACGACCCACCGCAGCGAGTTCCGGATCGTGCCCGATCACTACGCCAACCTCCTCGCGGCGGCGGGCACGATCGCGCTCAGCGCCGACGACGGTGTGGTGGTGCGCCGGGCCGAGGGCGAGCTGCACGTACATGTCCCGCTCCTCGGGCGCAAGGTCGAGACCGCCATCATCGGTGGCTTGCACGAGCATGCCGAGGCGGAAGCCCGAGCGCTCCAAGGCTGGATCGACGGTCGCCACTGACGGCCCACCGGATCGCCTCGGCGCGGCGACTGCTAGGCTGGTGACATGTCTGCGTGGTTCTCCATCGAGGTGCTCGACGGCGCCCAGTCGGCCTCGATCTGGTCGGAGGCCCACGGCGATCAGCTCATCGAGTCGGCGCTGCTCGCCGGAGCGACCGATTGGAACTGGCACCGCCACTCGTGGGGCGTCGTGCTCGAGCTGGCCTTCGAGGACGACGCGGTGTGGGAGCGCTTCTGCCTGCTCACGATCGTGCGGGCGGCGCTCGACGCCGTCCCCGATCCCCTGACCGGGCTGATCATGTACCGGGGCCGCGGCGGCACGGCCGGTGCGCGTGCCCCGACGCGCCCACGGCCGCTCGCCGGTGCCGGATCGGCCGCGCTCCCCCTCCCCTGGAGCCTGTGGGAGGACCGCGCCACCACCATCTTCGCCGTCCCCGGGGACCGCTGGCAGCGGGCCCTCGAGGTCGGGATCGGCGCCAGCACCCGCTGACCCGCTAGCTGCCGCCTCTGCCCGTCGCATCACCGGGGACGCGCCTCGATCGCATCAACTCGACGAAGCGTGCCGTGCCGACGCGCACGAACAGCCCTTCCGCCTCGGCGGTCACCACGTCGCCGGCGAGGAGACGGGCCGTGGTCGTGACCTTGCGGCCCCGCACCTCGAGCAGCGTGGCTTCGTACACGAGGTCGACATGCAGCGGAGTCGGCTGCCGGTAGCGGATCGTCAGCGTGCCCGTCATCGCCGGCGCACCCGACAAGGAGTTGGCGACGCCGAGCACCTCGTCGAAGCCGGCCGCGATGTAGCCGCCGTGCACGCAGCCGGGCGGACCCTCGTACGCCGAGCCGAACCGCACCTGGCCCGTGACCCGTCCGTCGAGGGCCTCGACGCGGATCGGGGGCGCGAGCGGGTTGGCACGGCCGAGCAGCGGAGACCAGTCGAAGAACGCGTGGGGATCTCCGGCGTTGGCCGACTCGGCGAACCCGTCGTAGAGACGGCCCTGCTCGTAGCGGCCGAGCATCGCCGCGACCGCCTCGAGCCGATCGGCGGCGTCGGCCAGGACCTCGGGTGGCGCGGTGGTCGCGACCAGCCGCTCGATGATCGAACGGGTGGCGTCGCCCAGCCGACGGGCCTCGACGCGCCTCGGCGTCGCCGGCGCGTCGCGCGCCGCCAGCAACCGCCCGGCGAGAGAAGCGATCGGCTGCGGCTCGCCGCCCTCGCTCACCCGGCGACCTCAACCAGGTCCACGATGACGGGGGCGTGGTCGGAGGGCTGCTTGCCCTTGCGCGCGTTGCGATCGACGAGCGCCCACGTGACCCGCTCGGCGACCGGACGCGAGACGAGGACCAGGTCGATGCGCATCCCGCGGTGCTGGTGGAAGTCGCCGGCTCGGTAGTCCCAGTAGGTGTAGAGCCCGCGGTCGGGGTAGCACAGGCGGAACGCGTCCTCGAGACCCCACGCCTCCAGGTCGCGCAACGCCTGGCGCTCGGGCTCGCTCACGTGCGTCGAGCCAACGAAGGCTGCCGGGTCCCACACGTCGCGGTCCTCGGGCGCGACGTTGAAATCGCCGCACACCACGACCGGCTGGGCCGGCTCGGCTTCGAGGTCGAGGTGGCGGCGCAGCCTTTCGAACCACGAGAGCTTGTAGAGGTAGTGCGGGTCGTCGAGCGCCCGCCCGTTGGGCACGTAGACGGAGATGACCCGGATGCCCCCGCACGTGGCAGTGATCAGGCGGGCGTCGGGGTCCGCCTCCAGACCGGCGCCGAACCCCGCGACAACGTCGTCGACGCCGACCCGGGACAGGATCGCCACCCCGTTCCACTGCCCCTGGCCGTGGTGGACCGACTCGTAGCCGAGCGCCGAGAAGGCCATGTGGGGAAACGCCGCATCCGACAGCTTGGTCTCCTGCAGGCACAGCACGTCCGGGCTGGCATACGACAGCCACTCCTCCACCCGCGCCAGGCGCGCCTTCAGCGAGTTGACGTTCCAGGTGGCGATGCGCATGGTGCCGCCATCTTGCCCGACCCGGGCCGGGCAGCGTCAACGAGCCCGTCGTGAGGTCTTGCTCGGCGCCGCCTTGCTCGGCGCCACCCCCTTGGCCGCTCTGCCGGTCGTCGCCGCGTTGGGCGTCGGGCGCCCCCTGAGGGCCGCCTTGGGCGGCGATGCACCTTTGGCCGCCGCCGCGGTCCTGCCCACGGTCTCGGCGGTGGGTCCCGCAGCCGCTCGGGGTGCCGCCTTGGCACCCGACGCCGCCTTCGCCCCTCGGGGC